>WNGB01000480.1_pt1 | contig 92768 bp, 95 predicted proteins | sample 5400681 | NCBI WGS metagenome assembly WNGB01 (sample SAMN13153367, study PRJNA577476) | soil metagenome | isolation source: 115 cm soil or saprolite under grassland replicate 2 | place: USA:California | collected 2016-06-15 | reverse complement strand
GCCGGTTCGTGACCACCCAGGCTGCCGCGCACGGCCTGAGCGGTGAGCGGGTCAGGCTGCTGGTGTACGCGGCCAGTGAGGTCGCCGGGTATCTCCTGGAGCAGGACAGCGAGCGCCTCACGGTCTGCCTGTGGAGGTCGGCCGGCCAGCTCGTCTGCCAGATCAACGGTCACGCCGGACAAGCCGGCGATGCGTTCGCGGGCCTGCGGCCACCAGCTCTGGAGCCCCAGCCCGGTGATGGTCTGTGGCTGGCGCAGCAGGTGTGCGAGCTGGTGGAGGTCCGCGTCAATCGCGCCGGCTGCACAATCCACCTGCAGGTGCACGGTTCCCGCGCCGAGGAGCTCCTGCAGTCGGGCGTCCCCTACACGAGCTGACGCGTGCTGTTGGCGGCCCTGTGGCGTTGACCAGCCTTGAGTTCGGGGTTTCTTCGTGCTGGGTCCTTGACTGTGGTCATCATGCGCGGCCAAGCAGGCGGTTGAGCACCTCGCGAGCGGTAAGACCCGAACGGCCCGGATCGATCAAGACCCAGAACCTGGTCCTCTCCTGGTTGAAGTTCGTGCCGAACCGCACGCCCTGTTGCCAGAGCCCTTGGCGGCAGAGGACTTCTATCAATCGGTGGCCGATCGTCTCCCACTGCTGCCGGGTGACGTCGAACCGCACAAAGCCAAGCTCCTCTCCCTCAGGCGACCGCTGGCTGTCGGGCAAGGACTGGACGCAGGAGCCCAGAGGCGCGGGCTGGCTCGTGGACTGCGGGGCGGGCTGGGTCTGCGCGCCCCGCCGGGCGGGGAGGCAGCCGACAAGGATCGTGCCGGTGAGCAGCAGGACCATGATCCGCGACACTGTCCTCCCGACCCGACCTCGGCACCAACCGTGGCCTGGTCGGATCGACGAACCGCCGCCCTGGCCGGCGGTGGCGCCGGTCAGCTCGTGGAGTGGCCTGCGCAGGCGTGTCATGGTGTCCGGGCGGCGTTCATGGCTGGGGTGAGATCCGCCATGGGGCGTTGGGGCTCAGCCCCCTGCATGCATCGTAGGACCCTGTGGGTGGCGGCACCGGGATGATCTGGGATTTGCCAGCGGCGCTGATCCGCACGCGCGTCTGACTGAGTGGTTGCTTGCACCAGTTCTGCCAGCTCCACTGCCAGCTCAGCGGCGTTGGGACAAACGAGTAGCCAGGAGAGGCAGGATCGTCGTTTGGGTCGCGGTCCTCGGGAAGGTCGCCCTCGATGGTGATCATCGCTGGCGTGCCCGGCACCGTCAACGACGCGCCGTCTGATCGCTCCACGCTTGCCTGCACCGTGATCCGCATGTGGCAGGGGGGACCATCCTTGGGATAGCGAACGCTGCCCTGGAGCAGCCAGGAGCGGCCTTGGAACCAGGTCACCAGGGTGGGGGCGGCCGCAGGGCTGGCCAGCCGCCACAGGTCGGGTCGGCAGGGCGGCCGTGTCCGGTCACCGAAAGTGGGTGTGGTGGCTCGGACGGGCGCCACCGAGCCCACCACGGTGGCCGCGAGGGGCCGATAGCGGTCCCACAGTGCCGTTGTGGCCGCCGCGATCGCGACGCGGAAGCTGTGGGGACCGCAATCGGGCCCGGGCGCTCGCGGCACGCAGGAGCGGCCAGCGTCAATGTAGTACTCGTCGAATCGTCGTCCCTGCCCGTCCGAGGGGTGGCTCTGGGCGGTGTAGGCCCGCCCGTTGGGCAGCTGGCCCCTTGAGATCGGTGCGGCGGACGTGGCCAGGTAGTAGAGGTCTCCCCCCCGGAAGGCCACCACGAACGGCAGTTTGGTGGCTGGTGAGCGGTCGGCGAACTCGGGCGGGACCAGCAGCAACGGGGACGCCTGGAACTGGGACGGCTTGGGGTTGACCCGGACCACCCAGTCAGGCGGGTAGCGGAAGCCGAGGTTGAGCTCGGCGCTCCGGTACTCCTTCCAGTCGGCGGGTACGATCGGGATCGCCGGGGACACCGGGCGGGTATCGCGCGCGCGGAGCTGTGTCAATGCCACGGTGGCGATCAACAGCAGCGCAAGCGCCACCGCCGCGGTCATCAGCGGCCGGCGGCGGCGGCGAAGGACCCGCTCGAAGGCAGCGCCCTCGGGCTGGGGCTCGGTCGCCACCGCATCCGCGAGCACGCGGCGCAGGCGATCCTCGACGCTCATGGGCGTGCCTCCGTGTTGAGCAACGGTTCGGCCTGGTACTGGGGGCCGAGCCGGGCGCGCAGGTGCGCCAGCCCTCGGTGCACCCAGGACTTCACCGTCCCCGGCGGCACGCCCAGCAGGCGGGCCACTTCCGTCTCGGGTAGGTCGAGGTAGAAGCGAAGCACCAGCGCGGCGCGCTGGCGGGCCGGGAGTTGCTGGAGCGCGTGCCACAGCAGCTGGTCGTCGCCGCTGAAGTCCGGCTCGTAGCGCTCCTCGCGTTGGACCATCGCGTGGCGCGCCTCGACCAGCGCCCGCCGCAACAGCGACCGGTGACGGTTGACCAGGACCTTGCGTGCGTAGGCGGCGGCCTTGTTGGGGTCCCGCAACCGCGTCCAGGCCGCGAAGGTCCGCGCGACGGCCTCCTGGGCCAGCTCGTCGGCCTCATGCCAGTTGCCGGTGAGCAGGAAGCCCAGCCGCCGCAACGGCCAGTACTGGTCGGCGAAGAAGTCGACGAACTCCCGGTCGTGGTCTGCCATGACAGATAGACGTGACCGCCCGTTGCCAGGTTGCACCCCGAACCCTCTTGCCCTGAATCGATACCCGCTGCTGCCGGTTGCGGTGCTGTCGGGCCGACCGTCAGCATGTTGTACGCCCTCATCCCCCAGGGTCGTGCGTGGCAGGTAGGCAAGGAGGTGATCGTCGGGATCATCGCGCTGCTCGCCGCCGCATGTACCTGGCCGTCGACGCGCCGACGCGCCGACGCGCAGTTTTGTTCCTCCGCGGCTACTGTGTCCTGGTGCGAGTAGCGACCTGGAACGTGAACTCGGTCAAGCAGCGGGTGCCTCGGTTGCTGCCGTGGCTGGACCAGCGGCAGCCCGATGTCGTCTGCCTGCAGGAGACCAAACTCGCCGACGCCGTGTTCACCGAGCTGCTCGGCGAGGAACTCGCCCGCCGCGGCTATGCGGTCGCTCTTCACGGCGAGGCGCAGTGGAACGGCGTGGCGATCCTCTCCAAGGTGGGGCTGGACGACGTTGTGGCCGGCGTTGCCGGCGCGCCCGGGCGTCCGCGTCCAGAGGCGCGTGCGGTGTCCGCGACCTGCGACGGGATCCGGGTGTACTCGGTATACGTACCGAACGGGCGGGTGCCGGACTCTGACCATTACCACTACAAGCTGGCCTGGCTGGCCGCGTTGCGGAACGTGGTCGCTGCCGCTCCGGAAGCCGCGATGGTCTGCGGGGACATGAACATCGCCCCGACCGATGCGGACGTGTTCGACCCGGACGCCTACGTCGGCCAGACCCACGTCACACCGCCGGAGCGGGCGGCGCTGGCCGAGCTGCAGGCGCTCGGCCTGCGTGACGTCGTGCGGGATCACTGGCCGGCCGAGCGGGTGTTCACCTATTGGGACTACCGGGCTGGCATGTTCCATCGGGACCTTGGGATGCGGATCGACCTGGTGCTGGCCTCCGCCTCCGTGGCCGGCCGTGTGCGGGCGGCATGGGTGGACCGGCATGCGCGCAAGGGCACCGGGCCGAGCGATCACGCCCCCGTGATCGTCGACCTGGACGAGGCGCCGGACGGGGACATCGGGCCGGTCGTGCCGCCGCCGTCAGCGCCGTCCGCCAAGCGGGGCTCGGCCAGGCTGCCCCAGTCGCGGTCACAGACCTAGCCTCGCGCACGGCGAGCGCGCGACGGTCGGCTGGTACCGCGTGGCCGGGCATCGTCTGTCCACCGGGACCATGGAGGCAGTGCTGGTCATGCACCCGTCGGTGGCGGAGTGCGCTGTGATCGGCGTCGACGACGAGCTGAAGGGCAGGTCCCCTGTCCAGCCGTCGAGACGACGCCGCGCAGCCTCGGTATGATCCGGGCCGCGTCCGGCGGACCGCCGCGCCGGGTGGCCCATCGGAGGTACGCCATGACAACGCAGGACCAAGGGCCCGCTGAGTTCAACACCAACGTCCCGCACCCGGCACGGATCTACGATTATCTGCTCGGCGGCAAGGACAACTACCCCGCCGACCGGGCCGCGGCCGAAGCCACGCTCGCCGTCGGGCCGGAGGGCCGGGCCATCGCCCGCGCCAACCGCAGATTCCTGGTCCGGGCGGTCCGCTTCCTCGCCGAGCAGGGCATCCGCCAGTTCATAGACATCGGTACCGGCATCCCAACCAGCCCAAACGTCCACGAGGCCGCCCAGGCCGTCCACCCGGACGCGCGGGTGGTCTACGTGGACAACGACCCGCTCGTGCTGGCCCACGCGCGTGCCCTGCTGAGAAGCCACGGCCCGGGCGAGACCAGGTTCCTCCACGCCGACCTGCGCGACCCCGAGGCGATCCTCGGCGACCCGGACCTTCGGGCGCTGATCGACTTCGCCCAGCCGCTTGCGGTCCTGCTGGTCGCGACCCTCCACCATATTCCCGACGCTGATGACCCGGCGGGCATCGTGACGCGGCTGCTGGCGCCGGCGGCGCCCGGCAGCTACCTGGTCGTCTCGCAGCTGGCCAGCGACCTCAAGCCGGAGCGGGCGGCGGGTGTGGCCGCCGCCGCCAGGCGCAGCGGGGTGACGCTGCTGCCACGCCGCCGTGACCAGGTCATGCGCTTCTTCGCCGGGCTCGACCTGGTCGAGCCGGGCCTGGTCCAGCCGCCCCTGTGGCGTCCAGATCCCGGCCGGGATCCCAGCGAGGAGGAGGAGAACCTGGACCTCGTCTGGTTCTACGCGGGCGTGGCGCGCAAGCCATAGGGCCGGTCAAGCACGACGACGCCGTGGTTGCCACCATGCTTTGTTGACGAACGGCCTCTCATACGTCACCGGTCTACTTGACTTGCTGGAGCCGCCAGCGGAACGCTCGAGCGAGTACCGTCAAGGCACCGAACCGGCACGTCGGAGCAGCTCGGCCGCGCCTGCCAGGTCAGCAACGACCTCGGCGGCCGGGCGCAGTCGCCGCACCAGCCCAACGCTCTGCCCGGCATAGATGCAGGCGGTCTCGAAGTCGTGCCGCTCCAGGGCCGTCATCAGCTCGGCGTGCGCGTCGTCATCGGTGGCGAGCTCGCGCTCCCGGCCCGCCCAGCGCTCAAAGAAGCGGTTGCGGAGCGCGCGACCGCCGTACTCAGGGGGCCAGGCTTGCCGCAGGCCAATGTCGAACACGCGACCATAGCCGGTGTCGGTCTCACTGGCGGCGACGATCCGGTCGCGGGCCGCGGGCACGACAGTCGCCTCGGGGCACCCCAGGAACGGCGTGCCGACCCAGGCACCGGCGGCACCGGCGGCCAGAACCGCCGCCAGTCCGCGTGCCGTGGCGATGCCGCCAGCGGCGAGCACCGGCACGCCGACCTGGTCGAGGATGACCTGCAGCAGCGGCAGGGTGGCGACCTCGTTGCGGCCGTGGCCGCCGCCTTCACCGCCGCGGGCGACGATGAGGTCGACACCGGCCTGCTCGGCGACACGGGCCTCGGCGAGCGTGCCGATCTGGGTGGCGACGGCGCTGCCGGCCTGCTTCAGGACGGCAACGTGCCGCTGGTAGGGTCCGAAGCTCACCGAGACCAGGGGCGGGGCGAGATCCACGACGGCATCGAGCTGCGCGGGGTTCGCCTCCAGCGCCCAGGCCAGCAGGCCGACGCCCCACGCGCGCCCGCTGGCCGCGGCGATGCGGCCCTGCGCAGCGATCCAGTCGGGTGTGGCCCAGCCGCCGGCGCCGACCATGCCAAGCCCGCCGCTGGCCGAGATCGCGGCGGCCAGCCGGCCACCGGCTGCCCCCGCCATGGGCGCGCCGACCACGGGGACGGCCAGGTCGAAACGGTCGGTGAGTGGGGTGCGCATGATCGCCTCCTTGTGCCGGTGCAACGTCGAGTGTATGGGCGACCGGTGGCGTCGGCGTTCAGGCCGATCAGTCGAGCGAGCCGGGTGGGGTGCGGAAGGGGTTGACCACTCGCAGCCCGTCGAGCTCCGACCCGTGCTGGAGGTCCTCGGTCAGCAGGTGCTCGCAGCCGGCGATGCGTGCCGCGGCCACGATCAGCGCGTCCCAGCAGGAAAGCCCGAAGCGGTCCTCGACCAGCCAGCCAGCCTCGAGCACCTCGGCGCCGACGGGTACGGGCCGCCAGGCGAGCAGGTCGCGGATGTCGGCACGGGCCACTTCGGGACTCAGGCCTGGCTTGAGCTTGCGGGTGGTGGCCGCGTAGTACTCCTGGAGGACCTGGAAGCTGAGCCGCGCCGTCCGGGTCCGCCACAGGTGCTCGATCCACGCCAGGGCCTGTGGTTGCTTGTCGGGCTCTGAGGCGTCTCGTGCGTAGACGAGCACGTTGGTGTCAACGAAGACCGGCACGGTCGTGCAGTTCCTCACGGGCAGGGTAGTGGCCGGTGTCCTTGAGCGCGGTGGGGGTGCGGGCGAGGTAGCGCTGCATGGCGTCCTGGTAGGTGGTCTGGGCGCGCATGTGCTGGTGGAGGAGTTCGCTGATGAGGCGGGAGACGCTCATGTCCCGGTGGGCGGCTTCGATGCGGGTCCAGCGGGCGGTCTCCTCGTCGACGGTGATGGTGATGTTCTTCATCACACGATTCTCGTGTAACACGAGAATCGTGTCAACGATCCGGAGCGCGCGCGATTACCGGTCAGGGCGTCGTTGGGCGGTGTGCATGTCAGCCCGTGTTTGGGTGCTCAGCCTCGCCGCTTGGCCCCCTGGCGCCCGAAGGGGCTTGGACGGCCGGGGAGCCAACCTCTGTATCGACACCTCGTTCACTCCCCGGTGGCACTCGTCGGGGGATCAGTCGGCACCGGTCTCGAACAGCAGGCACGACGAGGTGGCGTGCGCGACCAGGCGGCCTTTCGCATCGGTGAGCCGGGCCTCGGCCAGCGCCGTGGTCCGGCCCCGCGAGATCACCACCCCCTCGCAGCGCAACGCTCCGGAGGCGACCGTGACGGGGCGGAGGAACTTGGTGGTCAGGTCCAGCGAGGTATAGCCGACGCCGACGGGCAGTGTGGAGTGGACCGCGCACCCCGTGGCCGTGTCCAGCAGCGTTGCGAGGATCCCGCCGTGCACCGTGCCCAGCGGGTTGTAGTGGAACTCCTGTGGGGTCATGACCACCGCGGCCCGGCCCTCGTCGACCTCCAACCGTTCGACGCCGAGCAGGTGCATGACGGGTGGGGAGGGGAGCTCGCCGGAGACCATCGCCCGGAGCAGGTCCAGTCCGCTGCGGCGGCCGAGGTGCGCGGCGGTGAGCGCCGGGTCGGACCACGAGAAGGTCCGGCTCCGCGTCGCCGTCTGAGTCTCATTCATGGACGCAGCATGTCAGCGCTTGCTGGGTCTGTCAACAAGACCTAGCATGCTGCCATGCGTCCCGAAGTCCTGAACTGGTCGATCGACAACTGCACCATCGGCCGGGCGATGCAGATCCTCGGCGAGAGGTGGACCGTGGTCGTCCTGCGCGAGGTCTTCACCGGGGTGCGGCGCTTCGACGACCTGCGCGAGCGCACCGGGATCCCGCGGCAGGTGCTCACCAAGCGGCTCGCCAGCCTGGTCGCCCACGGCATCCTGCGGCGCGAGCGCTACCGCGAACCGGGCGCCCGAGTGCGCCACGAATACCGCCTGACCGACAAGGGCTTTGACCTGTACCCGGTGCTGGTCGCCGTGCGCGACTGGGGCGACCGCTACCTCGCCGACCCCAGCGGCCCGCCGCTTCGCACCGTCCACGCCGGCTGCGAAACCCAGGTGCACGCGGTGCTGCGCTGCGAGGCGGGCCACGACCTCGCCACGATGCGGCAGGTCGAGCCGCGCCCAGGCCCAGGCGCGATCCGCCTCGGCTCGATCGGCGACGACGCGGCTCAGGCGGAGGGCTGGTCCTTCGACCCCTAACAGTGTTGTCACTAGGCGTGCCAGCCGCAGCGGCCTAGACTCAGCCGGAGGGCACAATAGGGATGCATCCGCGACCGGAAGAGAGCACGCCTCAGACAGCCCGGGCGGCCAGGATCCTGCTGATCGACGACGAGCAGCGAGTGCTGCGCTTTGTGTCGAGAGGGCTGCGGGCCGCCGGCTTCGCCGTGGACGCGGCCGACAACGGCACGGACGGGCTCCGCATGGCGCTCACCGGCGTCTACGACCTGATCATCCTCGACCTGCTCATGCCCGGCCTCGACGGCCCGGCGGTGCTGCGCAGGATCGTCCGCAGGCTGCCATCGCAGCAGGTGATCATCGTGTCCTGCCTGACGGAGACCGCCACCAAGGTGGGCTGCCTGGAGGCGGGTGCCGGGGACTACCTGGCCAAGCCCTTCTCGCTGGACGAGCTGCTCGCCCGCGTGCGGGCGCACCTGCGGGTCCTCGCCCGGAGCAGGACCGAGACCAGGCTGGAGGCCGGATGCCTCAAACTGGACATGGTCCGTCGCGAGGCCGACAGCGGCACCGGCCCGGTGCCGCTCGCCGAGCGTGAGTTCCTGCTGCTCTGCGAGCTCATGCGGAATGCCGGCCAGATCGTCTCCAAGGAGCGGCTGCTGTCGTCGGTCTGGCACTACTACTTCGACTCCGGGTCCAATGTCGTCGACGTCTACATCGGCAGGTTGCGGGCCAAGCTCGGTGCAGAGGTGATCAGGACGGTGCGTGGCCAGGGGTACCGGATCGATGGTGGCTGAGGACGTCGCCGGGCGCTGGGAGTGGCCCCTGCGCCGGTTCCTCTGGCTCGAGGTCGCCTGGGCCGGCTTCGCGCTGGCCAACCTCGGCGCGATGTGGCTGTTGCCGTCCTGGGAGACGGTCCCGTTCCACTTCATCTGGGTGAGCCTGACGCTGGTCTACGGCTTCCGGGTATGGAGCTTTGAGCGCACCGGCTGGGTGCTGGCCGCGGTGGTCGCCACGACCGGCGCCGTGCTCACGCACGAGATCTCCGGGTCGTTCCAGCCGCCGGGGGAGCTCACCGAGGTGCCGCTGATGGCGGCGATGTTCCTGGCGATGGTCTGGCACGCGCGCCGCCGCGTGACCGCCATGGAGCGTGAGCACCAAGCCTCCGAGGCGAACCGGCGGCTGCTCGAGCGGCAGCGGCAGTTCGTGCAGGATGCGTCGCACGAGCTGCGCACGCCGATCACGATCGCCATCGGCCATGCCGAGCTGCTCGCGCGCGAGAGCCGGGACCCGGAGCGCGCCGAGGACGCGAGCATCATCGTGGACGAGCTGCTGCGCCTGCGGCGCCTCGCCGACCGGCTGCTGCTGCTGGCGTCCTCCGCCGATCCCGACTTCCTGACCAGATCGCCCACCGCGGTCGACCGGCTCCTGGTCGAGGCCTGCAGCCGCTGGGCACCCACCGAGCGCCGCTGGGTGCTGGAGAACAGTGTGGCCGCCGTGGTGCTGGCCGACCCCGACCGTCTCGGCACGGCGCTGGACGCGCTCATCGAGAACGCGGTGAAGCAGACCGACCCCGGCGACGAGATCCGCCTCGGCATCAGGCGCGAGAGCGACCGGGTGGCGATCACGGTCGCCGATTCCGGCCCGGGTATCGCGAGGCCGCAGCTCAGGCAGATCTTCGACCGCTTCGCCCGGCTCGACACCGGCCGCAGCCGCGACCGTGGCGGCGCGGGCCTCGGCCTGGCGATCGTCAAGGCGATCGCCGAGGCCCACGGCGGGTCGGCCCGGGTCCGGAGCGCCCTCGGTCAGGGCAGCGTGTTCGAGATCCTGCTGCCGTTCCCGCCCACGCCACCCCGGGCGGCGGAGAAGTGACCGGCCTGCTCAGCGGGTGGACGTTCGACCCGACTGTGGTCGCGGCGCTGCTGGCCACCGGAGCGCTGTATCTGCGTGGCGTGCGCAGGGTGCGGCGGCCTGACCGGAAGCTGGCGAACCGTGCCGCCTGCTTCCTGGGTGGCCTGGTCGTGCTCTGGGTCGCGCTGCAGTCGCCGATCGATACCTACGCGGACACGAGGCTCGCTGTTCACATGGTCCAGCACCTGCTGCTCACCATGGTCGCCGCTGCCCTGCTGGTGCTCGGGGCGCCGGTCACGGTGGCCCTGCGCGCCGCCACGCCGGCGTTCCGGCGGCGCTGGCTGGTGCCGCTGCTGCGCAGCCGGACAGTGCGGCTGCTCACCGCGCCGCCGGTGGCGTGGGCGCAGTTCGCCCTGGTGCTGTGGGGGAGCCACTTCTCGCCGCTGTACGAGGCGGCCGTGCGCTCGGCCGGCGTCCACGCCCTGGAGCACCTGCTCTACGTCGCCTCCGCGGCACTGTTCTGGTCGCCGGTCGCCGGCGTCGACCCGAGCCCCAAGCGCCTGACCCACCCGGCGCGGCTGCTGTACCTGTTCCTGGCCATGCCGCAGGCCAGCTTCCTCGGCCTGGCGATGTGGGGCGCCAACCAGGTCCTGTACCCGAGCTACCAGGCCGCGCTGGGGCCCGCGGCTCTCGACGACCAGCGCCTCGCCGGCACGATCATGGGCTCGGCCGGCATGCTCGTCATGGTCCCCGCCCTCGGGCTGGTCCTTCTCGATTGGCTGCGGCAGGAGGAACGGGAGGCCGTAAGGATCGACGCCCGCCTCGGCATGGAGGCGCGACCCAGATGAACGACCGCTGCATCCGCTGCGGCAAGGTGGTGCCCTGGGGCCACTCGGTCTGCCGTACCTGCAACCCCGCCGACCTGCCCAGCCCCAGCCCGACACAGCTCCATGCCACCGTGTTCCTCGCGATCCTCGCGGTGATGGTGGTGCTCGTCGTGGTCGTGCTCGTGCGCGCCTGAGCGTGCCCTCACCACCTGACGGTCAGGGGTGCTCCTGCCGCTGGGCGAGCACCTCGAGGAACCAGCCGACGGCCGCGGCCGCGGCGAGCAGGCCGCCGGCGAGCAGGATCCAGTGGCTCGCCAGGACCCCGGCGACGATGCCGGCGCCGGCAAGTGAGAACACCAGCGGCCAGATTGTGGGGCGCACCTCTTCGACGTGGGGAGCGGCCGTGGGCACCTGGGCCTCCGGACGCTCAGGCTCGGCTCCGGCGGCCTTGGGCGCGGCCCGGTCGGCCGCCCTGACCGCCCGCCGGGCGTACAGGCCCAGGTAGGCGAAGCCGCTGCCGGCGAGCAGCAGCAGCACGAGCCCGATCCGCTCCTTGTTGGTCCCCCCGTAGACCAGCCCGGCGGCGAGCAGAAAACCGCCGAGCAGCAGAGCGACCCGCGCGTACAGCCTCACCTGGCGCCCTCCCGCTATCCGCCGGTGTTGGTCACGACGTAGAACACGACGTAGATGACCAACCCCAGGACGACCACGAAGTTCCAGTACACGACGGCCGCCTGGACCGGCTGGTAGCGCACCAGGGCGAGCCGCCCGGTCAGGCTCTGCACGGCGACCAGCGCGAGCAGCACGACGCCGCCGGCCACGTGCGCCAGCCCGAGGCCGGTCATCAGGTAGAACAGCGAGGCGAAGATGCCCGCGTGGAGGCCGAAGCTGACCTCGGAGTAGCTGATCAGGGTCAGCGCCACCGAGGCGGCGCCGGCGGCCAGGGTGAGAACGAGCCAGCGGCTGACCATGTCCGGAAGCCCGCGCCGGCCCGCCCGGAGCGCGCCCTGGAGCAGCAGCCCCGACAGGACCAGGCTGGCCACCGCCGCCGTGGGCAGCCCCAGCGGGGGCGCCGGGGTGTTGGCAGGTGGCCAGACCTTCTGGTTCACGTAGGTGGTGACGTAGGCGCCGAAGAACGCGGCGAAGAACATCGATTCCGAGGCGACGAACAGCACCATGCCGAGGACTGAGCTCGAGGTGCTGGCGACCGCGCGCTCGTCGCTCGACGGGACCGGGACAGCGGGGCTGCTCATGCCTCCGCTCCTTCGGCTCGAGCCTGGACGCCCACGCGCGCGTCGTACACGGGCCGGTTCGACCGTACCGGCGGGAGCCGGTCGAAGTTGTGGGCCGGCGGCGGCGACGAGGTCGCCCACTCGAGCGTGTGGCCGTCCCACGGGTCGGCCGGCGCGCTGCGTGGCTTGCGCAGGGTGACGATCACGTTGACCAGGAACACCAGCATCGCCAGGGCGATCACCAACGCCCCAAGGGTGGCCAGCGAGTTGAGGAAGGTCCAGCCGCGGTCGGGCGGGTAGTCGGCGATGCGCCGCGGCATGCCCCGCAGGCCGAGCAGGTGCATCGGAAAGAAGGTGAGGTTGAAGCCGATGAACTGCAGCCAGAAGTGCCACTGGCCCAAGCGGCGCGACAGCATCCGCCCGCAGATCTTCGGGAACCAGTAGTACATCCCGGCCATGATCCCGAACACCGTGCCGCCGAACAGCACGTAGTGGATGTGGGCGACCACCCAGTAGGTGTCGTGGATTGCGAAGTCCATCGCCGGCGACGCCATCCACACGCCGTCCAGCCCGCCGATCAGGAACATCGCCACGAAGCCGAGCGCGAACAGCATCGGCGGCTCGAAGCGGAGCTTGCCCTTGCGCATGGTGGCGAGCCAGTTGAAGAACAGCACCCCGGTGGGGATCGAGATCAGCTCGGTCGTCACCGAGAAGAACGGCAGCTCGACCTGACCGGTGACGAACATGTGGTGCGCCCACACGCTGAACGACAGCGCGGTGATCAGCACGAACGACAGCACCACGCCGGTGTAGCCGAACAGCGGTCTGCCGGAGAACACCGGGATGATCTCGCTGATCATGCCCCAGGCGGCCAGGATCAGCATGTAGACCTCGGGGTGGCCGAAGAACCAGAACACGTGCTGCCACAGCAGCACGTCACCGCCGCGGGCCGGGTTGAAGAAGGTGGTGCCCAGCCGCCGGTCGGCGAACAGCATCACCAGCCCGGCGGTGATCACCGGCGTAGCCAGCACCACCAGCAGCGAGGTGGCGAGCGTGGCCCAGGTGAAGATGGGCATCCGCAGCATGGTCATGCCGGGCGTGCGCAGCCGCAGGATGGTGACGATGAAGTTGATCGCGCCGAGGATGGAGGCGACGCCGGCGAGCATCAGCCCGGCGATCCAGAGGTCCTCGCCGGCGCCTTGCTGCACCGAGATCGGCACGTAGTTGGTCCAGCCCGAGGCGGCCGCCCCGCCCTTGGCGAGGAACCCGGACAGGATCGTCAGCGCCGAGACCGGCAGCAGCCAGAACGACAGCGCGTTGACCCGCGGGAACGCCATGTCCAGTGCGCCGATCTGCAATGGCACGAAGTAGTTCCCGAAGCCGGCCAGGACCGGGAAGATGAACAGGAAGATCATCAGCGTGCCGTGCAGGGTGAAGACCTGGTTGTAGGCGTGCACCGAGAGGAGCTGCATGCCCGGCTGCGCCAGCTCGGTGCGCATCAGCAGCGCCATCACCCCGGCGATCGCGAAGATCGCGAACGAGTTCCAGAAGTAGAGGATCCCGATCTTCTTGTGGTCCGTGGTGGTGAGCCACGCCAGCAGCCGAGTGGCGGGTGACGGCTCCGGGGCAAGCGCGGGCGGTTGCACCTCAGTGATCGCCATGACGCCTCCCTAGCGGACGATCAGCGTGCCCGACATGGACGGACCATGGATGGTGCATTCGAAATAGTACCTCCCGGGCCGGAGGGGGACGAGCTGGAAGGTCGCGGTCGACGGTCCGGCCACCGGCGGGCTCTCGAAGTACTTGAGCTTGAGCTTGCTCGAGTCGAAGACCGCGAAGGTGTGATCGATGCCGGCGTCCTTATTGTTCACCGTGGCCGACCACGGCGTGTTGCCGGGGACTGCGATGCAGCCGGTGTTCCAGGTCGTGTTCTGCGCCACGAGCTGCACCGCCGCGGGGCCGGGCGGGCAGGACACATTGAGGGCCGCGGCCTTCTCGCTCTGGATCCAGGCAGCGTAGTCGGGTGGCGAGACGATCTTGAGGACAAAGGTCATCTTCGAGTGCCACAGCCCGCAGAACTCGGCGCACTGGGCAGGGTAGGTACCGAGCTTGGTCGGGGTGAAGTCGAAATCATTCGGGTGCCCGGGGATGGCGTTGCGCATGAATAACAGCGCGGGCACGTAGAACTCGTGCATCACGTCGCGCGACTGCAGGTGGATGTGGACGGTCTGGTTGACCGGGACCTCCATGACGGCCGGCTTGACCAGCGTCTTGCCGCTGGTGACCAGGCCCTCGTTGAGGTAGGTGAAGGTCCACTGCCACTGGAAGGCGTCGACGTTGATCACCACGTCGGGATGCTTCTCCCGGTGCTGCACGTAGCTGAGGGTCTGCTCCCCGAAGGGGAACAGCACCGCGATGATCACGGTCGGGACCGCAAAGAAGACCGCGAGGATCCTGCCGCTGCCAGCACCCTGGGGGGCCGGCTGGTCGTCGCGCTTGCGGTAACGGAACACGCACCACAGCAGGAACGCCTCCACCCCGACGAACACCGGCGTCGCAAGGATAGCGATGCGCACGTACAGGTCGTGGATGTCCTGCCCCTGGGTGCTGGCGCCCTGCTGCGCGCAGCCGGCGAGCAGCAGGGCGCCAGAAAGGAACGCGGCGGTGGCGCCGGAACGGCGGACCATACGATCAGGTCACCGTGAACTGGTGGATCATGCCGATGGTGAGGTGCACCGGGCCGCCCTCCGCCTTGCCCTCCGGCGTGCCCGTCTGCCAGCAGGCGATCGCGTAGGTGCCCGGCGGCAGCGAGAACACGCTGGCAATGGTCGCGCCGGTGTTCACGTCGGCGACCTCGCCGAAGTGCAGCCAGTCATCCTCGGACTTGTCGCCCCTCGTTTTCGCGGCGGCGATGACGTCCTGAGCGCTCTTGCCGGCAGGCAGCCCCACCAGCACCATCTCGTGGGTGATCTGGAAGGTCTCGTGGTTGCTGAAGGCGACCAGCATCGGGCCCGACTTGATCGAGTCGGGCAGGCCGCTGTACTTGAACTTCTGCACCGAGACGTTGTAGGTCGTCAGCCCCGTGCCAGAGTTCGACGCCGCGGCGGCCGGGGTCGTCGTGTGGCCCTTGGCGCACCCTGTCAGCGCCAGCCCCAGCGCGATCGTGCATCCCAGGACGACCACTGTCCGTCCCACCCGGACCCTGCGGTTCAAGACGACCTCGCGGTTCATGATGACCTCCCTCGCCTGCCGATGTGGAGTGCGAAAGCCAGTCCCGTGCAGGGTCACGCTAGGGCGCTATATCGCCCAGTTCAGCAAGGTAACAGCATTGTCATTCAGCCACGTGAAAGAGTCCCCAATTGAGCAGGGTGGTGGCCGCCTGGCATGACAGTTCTGTTATGAACGCGGGGTCCAGCCGGGCGGGTGCGTTGACAACCGGATCGAAGAGCGCATCCGGGTGCTCGAGCTGCCCGACCAGCCATGGTTGAAAGAAACGAACGAACATCAACCCGCCAGCGCCCAGCTCCTTACCGTCCTCCAGCCCGCGCCGAGCGTCTCAAGGGCGGTGAAATGCGCAAAGGCGCTCGCTAGGACCGGCGAGCGCGTAGGTCCGCGGGTACCTGGGCGGCGAGAGCGGCGGTGATCGCTGCCGCACGATCGTGGGCCGCTTGCACGGCCTCGTGCGGACCGTGCGCGTCGGTGGCTGCGGTGCACCGGGCCACGAGCAGCGACATCCGTTCGTAGAGAAGTGCCCACGCGGGTTCGCGCCAGGGCACAAGATTGCCCATCGTGTAGTACATCTCGAAGGTGAACCCGGCCGTGCGGCCCGGATGCGCTGCTCCGACAGGGAGTGTGGTGAGTGACGCGGCGAGCGGCCGGAGGACCCCTGCCATCAGCCCGATCGCCGCGCCGATGAGCGTCCTGAGCTGTTCGTCGGTCTCGTCGGTGTGGGTGAAGAACCGGACCAGCATCTGGAGCACCATCTCGTAGCCGAGCGCGGCGAGCTCGCCGATGTGGTGGGCCAGCGAGTCGGTGATGATCGGCTGCGGGGTGGGGATGTCGAAAGGCTGGCGGGTGTACGCAGGCAGTACCGGGCGGGCCGGCTCGAACGACGGATCACGTTGCCGCAGTGCGTGGTACTCCTCCCAGACGGCGAGGAATCTGCCGTAGTGTGCCTGGCGCCAGTCGCCGCGAGCGCCCTCACCCTGTTCGATGATCTCTTCCACGGCGGCAAGCGCCGAGGCGAGGTCGGTGACCGCGATCAGCTGTGGCCAGCGGAACAGCTTCGCCGTGGCCTGGGCGCGGGGAGAGCCGACGAAGACGGCCCGCTCGCCGAGCCGTTCGGCCAGGCCACGCAGCCCGTCAGCGATGCCGCGGTAGAGATGCCCGACGGTGGTGAACTCCTGACCGCGGGGCAGCAGCTCGTCGGCGTCCACCGGGTCGCGCGGGGGAGCGACCGGGACGAACCCGTCGGCGTCCTGGCGTTCCATGCCTTCGGGTCGTTCCAGGTAGAGGAAGTGCCGCAGCGCCCTCTCGCCGAATGGCAGCAGGTCCAGCTGCACCCCGGAGGGGAAGTACCCGGAGCGTTGCGGGAAGTTCGGACGGCCGAAAGCGGGCGCGGCGCCGATCGCCGTCATCAGGTTGGCAACCAGCGCCACGTGCAGCATCTCCTCCACGGCGATGCCGCGGAGCGTCTTGCGCCACCGCTCCACCGCCTCGGCCTGCTCGCCGGTCAGTCCTTCGCCGGCACCTTCTTTGAGGCTGAGCTCCGCGAAGAGGTACTGGCACATGATCATGTGCTCGAGCTGGGCAGCCTCGGCGAGCAGCCACCACAGGTGCTCCCGATGCGCCACGACGATCCTGGATTCTGTCATAGGGCTATTCTCGCAAATGATCTGAGGCTGACGACACATGGAGGCTGCTTCATGGAGATGAAGCTCGAGCTTGTGCTGGTTCCCGTCGCGGACGTGGACCGTGCCAAGGCCTTTTACGTCGAGAAGGCCGGCTTCAAGCTGGACGTCGACCACCGTGCCGGCGACGAGTTCCGTGTCGTGCAGCTGACGCCGCCGGGCTCGGCGTGCTCGATCGCTGTCGGGAAGGGGATCACCAAGGCGGCGCCGGGGTCGGTCCAGGGGCTGCACCTGGTCGTCTCCGACATCGAGATCATGCGTGCCGAGCTCCTCGAACGTGGGGTGGACGTCAGCGAGATCCGCCATCTCGAGCCGGGCGGGTGGATGCCGGGTCCGGATCCCGATCGCCGCGACTACGGCTCGTTCGCCGACTTCAGCGACCCCGACGGCAACAGCTGGATCTTGCAGGAGCGCGGGCGAAGCGAGGGCGAGGTATGACGGAGACGGACTTCGCCGCCCTCGCCCGGCGGGCGGGGCCTGGCTGGCCCTGTTGGCCAGGTGCTGAGAACACCACCGGCGGCAGGTTTCTTCGTCATCTGTGACTTTCAACTTGGTTTGGGATCAGATATGACTTACCGGTTGGTGGATCGGGTTCCCGCGGGAGCTGCTGGAAGGGAGTGAGCATGCGGGTACGTGTGTTGCTCGGAGCGGTTGTGGCCCTGCTCGTCGCGGCCGTGGTCTGGCTGCCGACCGCGGGCGCGGCACCAACCAGTGGGTACATCGTGGTGCTCAGAGGCTCGGTCGGCTCCGCTGGAGCTGTCGCCGCCGAGCAGGCGCGGGCCCGCGGCCTTGTGGTCGATCACGTCTACAGCCGCGCGCTCAAGGGCTACAGCGCCACCATGTCGGCCGCGGACGCCCAGGCGTTGCGGGCCGACCCGCGCGTCGCCTACGTCAGCCAGGACCGGCCAGTGCACATCGACGCCCAGGTCCTGCCGACCGGGATCGACCGGGTCGACGGGGAGCTCTCCAGCACCGTGTCCGGGAACGGCGCGGGCAGCGTCGACGTCGACGTCGCCGTGATCGACACCGGCATCGACATCACCCATCCGGATCTGAACGTGGTGGGCGGGGTCAACTGCTCGACCGGGAAGAGCTTCAACGACGGCAACGGCCACGGCAGCCACGTGGCCGGCACCATCGGCGCCAAGGACAACGACATCGGCGTGGTGGGGGTCGCTCCGGGGGCGCGCCTGTGGGCGGTTCGGGTGCTCAACCCCGCCGGCTCGGGCAGCTTCGCCAGCGTCATCTGTGGGGTGGACTGGGTGACCGCCCACAAGGACGTGATCGAGGTCGCCAACATGAGCCTGGGCGGCACGGGGACCGAGCCGGCAGGGTCGGGCTGCACCACCGGTGACCCGTTGCACGATGCCATCTGCAACTCCGTGGCGGCCGGGGTGACCTACGCGGTGGCCGCCGGCAACTCGGCCGACGATGCCGCCAACCACGTGCCGGCCGCCTATGACGAGGTCATCACCGTGTCGGCGCTGGCCGACTTCGACGGCAAGCCAGGCGGGCTGGGGTCGCCGACCTGCCGCGCGGACGAGGACGACACGTTGGCGAACTTCTCCAACTTCGGTCCGGACGTCGACCTGATCGCTCCTGGGGTGTGCATCTTCTCCACCTACAAGAAGGGTGGCTACGCAACCCTGAGCGGCACCTCGATGGCCGCCCCGCACGTGGCCGGGGCCGGGGCGCTCTACAAGGCGTCGCACCCGACAGCGAGCCCCGCCGCGGTCAAGCGCGCCTTGCAACAGGCCGGCAACCTGGGTTGGAGCAACGTCGACGACCCGGATGGGATCAAGGAACCGCTCGTCAACGTGGACGCCTTCTAGGAACGCGCCCGCCTCCAGGCGCTGCGCGGCCGCTATGCGGCCACGGTGGCACGGCTCAAGAGCGACCCAGGCGCGCTGTGGCGGCACGCCACCGCCCTGTACGGGGTGCACTGCGTCGAGGGCCAGCTCGCCTGGCTCGACGAGGTCGAGCCGCTCATCGCCGCAAGCTCCTCAGCCGAGAGGAGTCCGTGAATGTTCAGGGAGGACCGCCGGACCAAGCTGCTCACCCTGGCAGTGAGCTGCTTCGGGCTGTTCATGGTGCTGCTCGACATGACCATCGTGAACAACGCCCTGCCCTCGATCCAGCGCCACCTCGGCGCCAGCGTCTCAGGTCTGCAGTGGTCGTCGACGCCTATGCGCTGGTCTTCGCCATGCTCGAGCTCCGCTTCTTCCGCTCGGCGTCGTTCTCGGCCACCAACCTGATCGCGTTCCTGACGTTCTTCTCCCTGCTGGGCTTCACCTTCTTCAACACCCTGTACTTCCAGCAGATCCGCGGCTACTCGGCGTTCGAAACGGGATTGCTCGCCCTGCCCGCGACGCTCGCGATCGTCGCCGTCGCGCCGCTGGCGGGGCGGCTCGCCGGGACCCGCGGCCCGCGGCTGCCGATCGCGCTCGGCACCACCATGGCCGGGAGCGCGCTGCTGCTCCTGCTCGGCCTCCGGGTCGACACCGCCTACAGCGGCATCTGGTGGATCTTCACGCTGTTCGGCGGCGGGCTCGGCCTCATCATGGCGCCCATCGCGGCCGCGGCGGTGGCCGGCATGCCCCAGACGCAGTCTGGTCTCGCCTCGGCCATCCTCAACACCAGCCGCCAAGTCGGCGGTGCGGTCGGCATCGCCCTGCTCGGTGCGGTCTTCGCCAGCCGCTTCCGTGCCGCGCTCCCACCCGCCGTCCGTGCCCACGCAAGCGTCACCACCGGCGGCTTCCAGGTGACCGACCCGCCTGGCCGGCGGCTGGTCGGCGCTGCCTTCATCTCCGGCCTTCACGCCGGCTACCTGGTCGCCGGCAGCGTCCTGCTCGCCTGCGCGCTGCTTGCGGTCACCCTCCTCAACGCCCTTCACCCTCAGGCCGGCCCCCCGTCGGCGTCCACACCGCAAGCGGCCGAGGTCGCCCACCGCGTTCGAGCAACCGACTCGTCCTGACAAGGCCGCTGGTGCTCGACACCGGAGGCGCCGAGCGTCCTCAGCGGTATGGTCACAGCATGCACGTGGAGGAACTACGGCGGCGGGCGGAGACGCACGGGATCGCGAGCGGTTTCCGCCTCGCCGACGGACGCTGGCACCAGGTCGCGCCGGAGACGCTGGTGGCGGCGCTCGAGGCCATGGCGGTGGATGCCGGCGTGCCGCCGGCGCCGGCGCTCCCGCCGGTGGTGGTCGCCCGCCGAGGACGGCAGTCCGGCTGGGCGCCCCCGCCGGGCTCACTGCTGGTACTGGAGTCCGGCGCGGAGCGGCCACCACCGGCACGGCTGCCCGGCGACCTGCCGCTGGGATGGCACCGGCTGGTGGGCCCGGGCGGCGAGACCCGGCTGGTGATCGCGCCGGGCGCCTGCCACCTGCCCGCTTGGCTTGCGCGCGGCGGACGCGCCCGTGGCTGGGCCGCGCAGCTGTACGGGCTGCGCTCGCGCCAGAGCTGGGGGATCGGCGACCTGGGCGACCTGGCCACGCTCGCCGGTGGGCCGGACCGGCCCGGGTTCGTGCTGCTCAACCCGCTGCACGCCGCGCCGGCCACCGGCGACAGCCCCTACCACCCTTCCAGCCGGCTGTTCCGTAGCCCGCTGTATCTGCGGGTCGAGGCGGTGCCGGAGACCGCGGCCCTGGACGGCGCCGAGCGGGAGCGGCTGGCCGCGCTGGCCGCGGCTGGCCGCGCACTGACCCGCGAGCGCCTGCTCGACCGGGTCGCCGTCTGGCGCCGCAAGGACCAGGCGCTGCGGGCCTGCTGGCGAGCGCTGTCCCAGCGGCCCGAGCGGCTGGCCGCATTCCAGGCCTGGCGGGACGCCACCCCCGACCTGGAGGCGTTCGCCAGCTTCTGCGCTCTGCGGGAGCACTATCCGGGCGACTGGCGCGCCTGGCCGGCCGGGCTTCGCCACCCCACCTCGCCGGAGCTGGCACGCTGGCGCGCCGCCCACCCGCGGGAGGTCGGCTACCACGCCTACCTGCAGTGGTTGCTGGACGAGCAGGTCGCCGCCGCCAGCAGCCGCGCGGCCGGCACCGGGCGGGTGGGGATCGTCAACGATCTGGCGGTAGGCTTCGACCCGACCGGGTTCGACGCCTGGTGGGCGCAGGACCATCTGGCCGCGGGCGTCACGGTGGGCGCGCCGCCCGACGCGCTCGGCCCCAGCGGGCAGGACTGGGCGGTGCCGGCGTTCGTCCCGTCGCGGCTGGCCGCCAGCGGCTACGCGCCGTTCGCGCGCACCCTGCAGGCTGGCATGGCGCACGCCGGCGGCTTGCGCCTCGACCACGTCATGAGCCTGTTCCGCCTGTACTGGATCCCGCGGGGCGCCGCGCCGATCGAGGGAACCTATGTGCGCTACCCCGCCGACGACCTGCTCGGCGTGCTGGCGCTGGAGAGCCGGCGCGCTGGCGCGCTGGTCATCGGCGAGGACCTTGGCACGGTCGAGCCGGGCGTACGCGAGCGGCTCGCCGCCGAGCGGGTGCTGTCCTACCGGCTGGTGTGGTTCGAGCGGGAGCCGGCCGGGCAGCGGCGCCAGGCCGCACGCTACCCCAGGCTGGCGCTGGCGGCGGTCACCACCCATGACCTGCCGACCGTCGCGGGCTGGCTGAGCGGCGACGACCTGCGCCGGCTCGCCGACACCGGCGTGGTGCCGGCCGCACGAGTGGCGGTGGAGGCCGAGCAGCAGGCACGCGAGCGCGAGAAGCTGTGCCTGCTGCTCGAGGCCGAAGGGGTGCTGGCGCCGGGCGAGCGCTCGGTCGGCGGGGTGGTCGCGGCCCTGCACGCGTTCCTGGCGCGGACGCCCGCGATGCTGGTGGCGGCGACGCTGGAGGACGCGGTGCTGGCCCGCGAGCGGCCGAACGTGCCGGGCACCACCGTTGAGCGGCCCAATTGGCGCATCCCGCTGCCGGTGCTGCTGGAGGACCTCTGGGACCTGCCGAGCGTGCGCCGCCTGCTGGACGCCGCCACCATCCCCGGCGGATCCCAGCCGACGCGGCGCGCCAGACGGGCGCAGCCGTGATGCGCCGCGGCAGTATCCTCGAGCACGCCACAGCCACGGAGGCGTGGCCCGCGCTGGGGCGCGCTTGGTGACGGGAGGACGATGGCTGGTCCGAGCATGGTGGTCGAGGCCGAACCGGGTGGGGAGGGATCACCGCGGGTTCTGCTCGTCGAGGACGAGCCGGCGCTGGCCGAGATGCTGGTCCGGCTGCTACGGACCGAGGGCTTTGCCGTCGATCTGGCGGTGGACGGTCATGCGGCCCTGCACCTCGGGCTCACGCGCCGGTACCAGCTGCTGCTGATCGACCGGGGGCTGCCGGCGATCGAGGGGCTCGACCTGCTCGACCGGCTGCGGTCCAAGGGCGTGACCGCGCGGGCGCTGGTGCTCACCGCGCGCGGATCCGTCGCCGACCGTGTCGCGGGGCTGGACGCCGGGGCCGACGACTACGTGACCAAGCCGTTCGCGGTGGAGGAGCTGCTCGCCCGCCTGCGGGCCCTGCTGCGCCGGCACGAGGACGCCGCCGCCGGCATCCGTCTCGGCCGCCGTTGCCTGGATCTGGCCAGCCGCACGGTGGAGAGCGGCCCGGGCGCGGCGGTGGAGCTCACCGAGCGGGAGGCGGCGCTGCTGGCGACCCTGGCGCGCCGCCCAGGCCGCGTCTTCACCCGCGATGAGCTGCTGGACCTGGTGTTCGACGGCGCCGATGGGCCTGCCGTGGTGGACACCTACATTCACTACCTGCGGCGCAAGCTCGGCCGCGGCGCGGTGCGGACCGTGCGCGGCGTCGGCTATCGGATGGGCTCGGCGTGAACGTCGCCGACCGGGCAGTGCGCCGAGCGTGGATCACCCTGGCGGCTCAGTCCACCCTCGCGCTGGCCGCCGTGCTGGTGATCGTCGGCAGTGTCGCCTGGTTGCTGCTGCTGCACGACGAGCGCGTCTCGGAGGGCCGGCTGCTGGCGCAGGCGGTCCGACCCGCCGCCCGTGACGACGTCGCCGATCCGCCGCCCGGGGTCAGCCTTTTCCTGGTCGACCGCGCCCGGCATGTCGTCGCGGTCACGCCCGGGACCCCCGCCGGGCTGTTCGCCCCGAGCGACCTGCGCCCGCCCCGGTCCCGGCCGGTCTGGGGCCATCGCACCGTGGCCGGGACCCGCTACCGCAGCCTCACGGTGGCCGACGGCGACGGATGGGCGCAGGCGGTCCTCGATCTCAGCGGCCGGGACACCGAGCGCCGCCGGGTCTTAGGAGTGGGGCTCTTGGCCGGTCTGACCGGCGTGCTCGCGGCCGGCGTGATGGGCCTGCTGCTGGCCAGGCGGGCGGTCGCGCCGCTGGGTGAGGCCATCGAGCGCCAGGGCCGCTTCGTGGCCGACGCCTCCCACGAGCTGCGCACCCCGCTGACCCTGCTGCACACCCGCGCACAGCTGGTACGGCGGAACCTCGACGCCGGCGACCTGGGGACCATGCGCGAAGAGATCGCGGCGCTGGAGCGCGACGCCGGCCGCACGGGCGAGGTCATCGAGGACCTTCTCCTCAGCGCCGAGCTGGGCGGAGGCAGAGCGGAGCACGTCAAGGTGGACCTGGCCGCGCTGACCGGGGAGGCGGTGATCGCCGTCACCGGGTACGCGGCCGGCGTCGGGGTGCGGATCGTGACCGACCTGGAGCCGGTGTGGGTCGTGGGCGCGCCGACGGCGCTGCGGCGAGTCGTCCTCAGCCTGCTCGACAACGCGGTCGAGCACGCCAGGCGTCCCGACGGTGAGGTGCGGGTGGCGGTGTCCAGCGGGAGGGGCGAGGCGCTGCTCGAGGTCGGCGACAACGGCGCCGGCTTCGGGCAGGTGGTGGCGGAGCGGCTGTTCGACCGTTTCACTCATGGCCCCGGCGCCGACGGCCACCGGCGCTTCGGGCTGGGCCTGGCGCTGGTCCGCGAGGTCGTCAGCGCGCATGGTGGCCGCGTGGAGGCCGAGAGCGGCGATGGCAAGGGCGCCACCTTCCGCGTGCGCCTTCCGCCGGCGGCTCCAAGGAAGCGCTAAGAATCGGCGGGTAGCGTGCCCCCATGCCCACCGGCTCCATTCCCACCGCCCCGGCCCCAGGCGGCCGCCCGGCCACCCGCTCGATCGCCATCCTGCCGCTGCGCCTGTTCCTCGGCGTGACCTTTGCCGATGCGGGGCTCGGCAAGCTGCTGTCCGCGGCGTATCTGAGCTCCGGCCCGCAGGGCTTCGCCGCCCAGGCACGCGGGTTCGCGCATGCCAGCCCCATCGGCTGGGCGGTGCGTGCGGTCGCCCTGCGCCACCCCGAGCCGGTCGGGCTGCTGCTGGCCCTGGCCGAGCTGGCGGTCGGCCTGCTGACGCTCGCCGGTCTCGCCTGCCGCATGGCAGCCGCCGGCGGGCTCGCGTTCTCGCTGCTGTTCTTCCTGACCGCAAGCTGGCACACGCGGCCGTTCTTCTACGGCGCGGACCTGCCGTTCGCGATGGGCTGGCTGGTTCTGCTGCTGGCCGGGGACGCCGGCCTGCCGAGCGTGGACCGCTGGCTGGCGCGCCGGCAGCGGGCGGTGACCGGGCTCCGCGACGACCGCCTCGTGGCCGTCCCGCTCGATCGCGTGCAGGAGGTGTGCGCCGCCGCCGACCAGCGCGGTCGCTGCCCGGGCATGGCCCGTGGCTGCCGCGGTCAGCACTGCCCGCTGGCCCCGCGGCCGGCCGGTCCGGTGGCGTTGGACGCGAGCCGGCGCGCCCTGCTCGCGCGCGGCGCGCTCGCTGGCCTTGCCGTAGCGGTCACCAGCGTGCTCGGTGGCGGGGTGGCCGCGGCCGAGCGGCTCCTCGGCGCGGACGAGGGCAGCGGCGGCCGGCTCCCCTCGCTGCCGCGCGGGGAGCCGCGGCCGCCGGCCAGGCCCGCCAGGCCCGCCGCCGGCAGGCGCCGGCCGGCGGGCACGCGCATCGGCGGTCTCGGCGACGTCGGTGTCGGCCAAGCCGCCGCCTTCACCGCTCCCGACGGCCGGCCAGCCGTCGTCGTGCGGCTCGGCAGGACCCACGTGGTGGCCTACAGCGCCGTCTGCACGCACGCAGGCTGCACCGTCGGCTATGACGCGGTCACGCGGCTGCTGGCCTGCCCGTGCCACGGCGCGGAGTTCGACCCGCGCCGTGGTGCCGCCGTGGTCGCGGGGCCCGCCGCCAGCCCCTTGCCCAGCATCCCCCTGCAGGTGGGCGCGGACGGTGGGCTCTACCTCCCGTCCTCCAGGTGAGTTCTGGCGACGGATCTGGTCTGCACCGGTGATCGGGTTCGCAAGTGGAAGGACCACCATGCACGAGACCGTTGCATCCGACGCCGTACCGCGTCGTACTGCGTGTCTATCCGAGTGATCACTTAAGTGGTGCGAAAGTCTCGAAGCGTTCGTGCCGAACCTTGTTTGACAAGACTGGACGGGGCCAGCGGCCCCAGCCGAATAGGAGGCTTCATGGATATCCTTATGAAGGTGGTCTCAGACGCCATCGGGACCTGCCTCGGCATCCTGCACCTCTTCCTCTGAGCGGCAGGTCGGGCGCGCGCTCCCGGCGGCCCGTCCGGACCCGGACCTGACGGGTTGACGCGCGAGCGCGCCGTGGTCGGTGGGGCGAGGAAGGCGCCGAGCCCCGGTGCTTTCCTCGCCCCGAGGCGCTGGGCTCGTCAGAGCACGAGCAGGAGTCGCAGGCGATCCTCGACGGTGCGAAGCACGGCAGGAGACACCCTGCCGAACGCACCGGAGGCAAGTCGGTCGGCGGCCAGCGTGCGGAGCTGCTCGCACATGGCAAAGCTGATATCGCGCAATCCCCCGTCGGGCGGACGAACCTCGATGTGGGTCGGGATGCCCCGCTTGCGGGTGGTGAACGGAACCGCGATGACGAGCCCGGCCGGGCTCTGGTTGAACGGGTCGGCGGAGACGATGAGGACGGGGCGCTGGCCGGTCTGCTCGTGTCCGCGGGTGGGGTTCAGGTCGGCGAGCCAGACCTCACCACGGCGGATGGTCCTCACATCTCACCGAGGCCGTCTGCCAGCGTGCCGTCCAGGTCCGCCCGCTCGGCCAGCTCGTCCCGCCACGCGGCCTGGTCGGTTGCGAGCCGCTCGTAGGCGGCGTGGAGGTCGGCGAAGAACCGCTCGCGACGGTACTGCTCGACCGCGTCCTCGAGGACCTGCTGCAACGGCTCGCCGGTGGCCGCGGCCAGCTCGCGCAGAAGCGCATGGGTATGCTCGGTCACGCGGACCGTTGTCGATGCCATCGCGTGCCTCCATGCGGTGTCGCGAGAATTGTCTACAGATCAGTCTACACAGGCGCGCAAGCGCCGCAGGCTGTGACCGAGGAGTCTACACACCATCAGCATCGGAGGTGTGTATAATCATCGGCATGCGAAGGATTCAGATTCACATTGAGGAAGAGCTGGACGCGGCGGTGAGAGCAGAGGCTGCCCGCCGGGGCATCTCCAAGGCTGCGCTCATCAGGTCGAGCATCGCACGAGAGGTGCGTGCCGCTGCTCCGCCCCCAGCAGACCCGTGGGATGCGATGATCGGCTGGCTCGATGATGACCCGGTCGACGACATCGATGACGTGATCTACGGGCCGAAGGCGTGAGATTCGCGGATACCAGCTTCTGGTTCGCCCTCGCCGAGCGACGCGACCGCCATCACGACGACGCAACGAGACTGGTGCGGGCTGGGGTTGGTCGCGTCTGTGTCTCCAACCACGTCGTGGGCGAGACCTGGACCCTGCTGCGCCGCCGTGCCGGCCACTCCGCGGCGGTGGGGTTCATCGACCGCCTCGCCCAGCTACCGGACGTCGAGGTGGTGCACGTGGACGCCGCCGCGGAGACTGATGCCTGGCGCTGGCTTCGTCGACACGACGAGCGCGAGTACTCCTTTGTCGATGCGACCAGCTTTGCGGTCATGCGGCGCCGCCGGATCCGCGAGGCGCTTGCCTTCGATGGTGACTTCAACGCTGCTGGGTTCGTGGAGGTTCGGCCACGCTGACGGCGCTGGACGCCAGTGCGAGCAGTGCCAGCGGCAGCAGCACGCCGAGGCTGAGGGCGACCAGCTGGCCGACCCTGTCGGCGGTGCTGAAGCCCTCCAGGTGCCAGAGATGGAACGCCAGGTGCGGCGTCGACCAGACGAGCCATGCCAGCGCGGTGGCGATCACCACGCGGCGCTGCAGCGTCAGCGCCGCGAACGCGGTGAGCACGGCGAGGCTGAGCCAGAGGCTGCCGACGTCGCGGGTCAGGTGCTCGTTGTAGGGCGGCAGCATCGCCACCCAGGTGTGGCCGCCGCCGGGGAAGTTGTCGAAGAACGACCGGGGCGCGGCGAGCGCCCAGCCACCGGTCAGCGCCAGCTCCGCGGCGAGCAACCACAGGATCGTGCGTGACAGCCCCGGTGCGCGCATCGCGATGGACCTCCTCGAAGCGGCCGGCGCGGAGCTCCGCGCCGACGGTGTCCAGGATGCCGGATCGCGGCGGGCTTCAGAAGCGGTGGCCGCGGACCCGGTCGACGTCGAAGCGGGCGGTGCTGGCCACCGCCATCACCGTCATCACCCCGGCCTGCACGGGATCGGTGACCACCAGGTCGGCGTGCTCGGGGACCGAGCCGGCCATGTTCAGCGAGACGACCAGGATGCCGCGGGCCCGCACCTCGTCCACCGCCCCGGTCACCTCCCCACCCATCAGCGACCCCGCCAGCACCAGCGCCACCGCGCGTGGCAGCCTTGCCACCGCCCGCGCCGCGTTCGCCAGGCTCTTCTCGCCCACGATCGGGATCGTGTCGACGCTGATCTTCTCGCCGCGGATGTTGTGCCGGTCGGCCTCGCCGATGGCGCCGAGGGCGACCTGGCCGACCTGCGCCCCCGCGCCGACCACGATGATGCGCTTGCCGTAGACCTGGAACATGCTCGGCAGCGGGCGGACCGACGCGACGACGTCGATCGCCATGAACGCCCGCTGCAGGCTCTCGGGATCCTCCACGGCGTCCAGCTCCCAGTAGATCGCGCTGTGGGCGCCGCGCTCGACGATCTCGACCGAGAGGATGTCGCCACCGTGGTCGAGGATCGCGGCGGTCATGTCGTGCAGCAGGCCCTTGCGGTCGCCGCCCTCCACCAGCAGCGCGAGCTGGGGACGGCGCCGCAGTGGCGCCGCCGCCGCCCCCTCTTCCCAGTCAGGTCCGCTCGTTGTGGTCACGGACGAGAGGCTACCAGCGGTCAGACGGTGCCGTCGGCGATGGCCTTGCCGATCCACGGGATGACCTCGTCGAGCATCCCGTCGAGCGGGGTCGTGGCCTCGAAGCCGAGCACCCGCGTGGCCTTGCCGGTGGCGGGCACGCGCTTCTGGACGTCGTGCTCGAACGGCTGGTCGCTCACGATCCGCAGGGGCACGTCGGGTCCCTTGACCTTGCGCCAGATCAGCGCGGCGAGCTCGTGGACGGTCGTGGCCCGCGCGGTCGAGATGTTGAAGTCATCGTTCACCGCGTCGGGATGCTCCATCGCGGTGACGATGCCGCGGGCGATGTCGCCGCCGTAGGTGTAGTGCCGGATCTGCGACCCGTCGCCCAGGACGTGCAGCGGGTCCTGGCCTTTCAGGACCTTCTGCACCAGGTCCGGGACCACGTGGCTCATGGCCAGCTTGACGTTGCCGCTGAGCACCTCGACGTCGCCGGCCGCCCGCGCCTCGCCGATGCCCACGCAGTTGAAGGGCCGCACGATCGTGTACGGCAGCTTGTACTGCTCCCACGCCGCGCGGGCGAAGTACTCGACCGCCAGCTTCTGGAAGCCGTACGACGACCGCGGCGGTGGGATGCTGCGCTCCTGCCCCTCATACGACGGCCACTCGTCGGTCGACTCGAAGACCATCGACGAGCTCACGTAGGTGACCTTCTGGAGCCGGCCGTCCCGGTGCGCCCTGATGGCCGCGTCGCACGAGGAGGCCATGATGCGCTCGTTGGTGGCCAGCAGGTCGTAGGCGTAGGTGTGGAAGTAGGAGATCCCGCCGATCAGCGCCGCGCCGGCGATGAAATGGTCGCAGTCCGCCAGCAGCTCCGTCATGAGCGCCGTGTCGCGGGCGTCGCCCTCGACGAGCCGGTACCTCGGATGGCTGTCGTATGACTTCGCCACACGGCCGTACTTGGAGAAATCGTCGACGCCGACCACCTCATGGCCGCGCGCCAGCAGCTCCTGCACCAGGTAGCCGCCGATGAAGCCGGACGATCCGCTGACCAGAGTCTTTGCCATGTGGTCTACCCATTCCTGTCGGACGGTGCCAGGCCGCGAAGGTCCTCCAGCTCGAGGCGCCGGCCGAAGGCGAACCGGTACCAGCGCAGGTAGCTCGGGATCCACACGGCAAGCTTGAAGTTGGAGACGCCGTCACGGCGGTCGAGCCAGATCGTCGGGATCTCCGCGACCGGCAGCCTGAGCCGTCTCGCCTTCGCGGTGAGCTCGAGGCCGATCTCGAAGCCGCCGCGGCTGTCGACGCTCACCCGGCGCACGAACTCGGTGGAGTACGCCTTGAACGAGTTGGTGGCGTCACGAGTGCCGACGCGCGCGAACAGGTAGAGCGATCGGCCGGCCAGCCGCGACAGCATGCCCTTCATCCACGGCCCGCCGACCTGCTGGCCACCGGGCATGTAGCGCGAAGCCGAAGCCACCACCACGCCGCGGTCGACGAGGCGCGCCAGGTCGTCGATCTGCCTGGGGTCGTCGCTGCCGTCGGCCATCGTGACCACCGCGCACGGGGCTGTCGCGGCCTGGATGCCGAAGCGGATCGCGTTGGCGGGCCCGCGACCGTAGGTGTTGTGGACCACACGGAGCCGCGGCTCGTCGACCGGGTAGCTCTCGACCACCTGGACGGTCGGGTCCTCGAGCGCGTCGACGACCACGAGGACCTCGCATTCGAGCGTGATCGACTCGAAGAGGCGGTCGAGGACGGCGACGATGCTCTCGCCTTCGTTGTAGGCGGGGATGACGACGGTGACCCGCGGCGTCACACGCGGACCCCCCTTTCGAGGAGGTTCCAGATGTCGGCAACCGGCTTGCCGGTTGCCAGCTCCCGGTACTCCTGGTGCGGCGCGCCGATGATGAGCAGATCGGCCCGCTCCAGCACCTCGTCGAGCGGCACCAGGGCGGGGTCGACGGTCACCCGCGGGTCGGTGCACAGCACCTGCGCGCACTTGAAGGCGAGGATGCGCCGCAGCTTGTAGCTGAGGCTGGAGCGGATGTCGTCGGAACCGCCCTTGAACGCCATGCCGAGGATGCCGACGGTCATCCCGGCCAGGTCGTAGCGCTGCTCGAGCCGGCTCACCAGGTAGAGCGGTAGGCCCTCGTTGACCATCATGGCCGCGTGCCCGAGCGTGAAGTTGTTGTTGTTGAACGCCGCGAGCTGCATGGTGTCCTTGAACAGGCACGGCCCGGCGGCGAAGCCCGCCCCGGGCATGTCGGCCGCACGCGGGTAGTCGTGGGCCAGGGCCTGGCGGATACGCTCGAAGTCGAGGCCACGGTCGTTGGCCATCATGTAGAGCTGGTTGGCGGTGGCGAACCTGATGTAGCGCCAGGTGTTGGTGAACAGCTTGGCGAGCTCGGCCTCCTCCGGGCTGAGGTCCACGATGCTCGGGGTGAGGCGCCTGAACAGCCGGCTGGCGCGCTCGCGTCCCCGTTCGGTGCGGCAGCTCACGATCTGCGGCAGCGAGAACAGCTCGACCATCGCCTTGCCCTCGGCGATCCGCTCGGGGCAGAAGGCGACGTCGACGTCGACGCCGAGCTTGGCGACCATCTGCTCGACGAGCGCGGTGACGCCCGGGTACACGGTGCTGCGCAGCACCAGCAGTTGCCCGTCGACGAGGTGGTCGCTGCACAGGCCCAGCGCCAGCGGGATGGCGCGCGGGTCGGGGTTGAGGTGCTCGTCGACCGGGGTGCCGAGCACCACGATGACGTTCTCCGCCTGGCCGACCACCGCGGGGTCCGTGCTGGCGCGCAGGCGGGAGCTGGCGCTCACCCGCTCGAGGACGGGCGCGGCGCCCGGTTCCTCGAAGGGCAAGGTCCCATCGTTGACGAGCTTGACCGCGCTCTCGCTGACGTCGTAGAGCAGGACCGTGGCGCCACGGTCGGCCAGCGCGATGCCGAGCGGCAGGCCGACGTGGCCGCAGCCGCCGATGAGGACGACGTCAGCGTTGAAGGGCTCATTGGACAAGTTGTCGTGTCCTCCTGACTGGCTGAGGGGTCGCCCCTAACTGGCGAGCCTGGCGGGCTGGAGCGTGACCCTGTCACCGGACCGTGTCGCCAGGTAGAGCTGAATCTGGCGCTGACCTGGACCCGGGGTGAACAGGAAGTCGGGCACCATCGCCGCGAAGCCGGTCGGGCGCTCGCCCTCGTGGGGCGGATAGAAGTGGGCCGTCCCGGCGATCCTGCCGTTGACGGCGATCACCATCGTCGAGTCCGGCGGCGGCGTCCCGGAGGTCACCTGGCCGGTGACGATCTCGGGCACCTGCGGCGCGCCAGGCGTGACGGTCCTGAACCGCCCCCATTCGCTCATCTTGACGGTGATCCGGCCGTCGGTGACCTGGCCGACCTGCGTGGGAGACCTGAAGATCCAGTCGGCGGTGGCGCCGAACTGGTAGAAGCCCCTGTCGCCGTTCTGGTGCGCCCTGACCAGCGTGTCGGTGACCCCCTGCAGGACCTTCGCCCAGTTCGCGGGCCCTGGGCGCACCTTGCGCTCGCCGGGGGTCTCGTACCACCACTTCTCGGTCCGCTCGCGCTTGGGCGGGCCGACCTGCGAGAAGCCGTCGACCTTCCAGGGGACGCTGAGCCCGGCGGTGCCGGCGATGGTCGGCAGCAGGTCGACGTGCTCCCAGTTGCGGTCGTCGACGCGGCCGCCGGTCTGATGGGGTGCCTTGATGAACAGCGGCACCCACATGAGCGTTGGCTCGTTGCCCCCGCCGAGCGACCGTGCCCGCACGGCGGGGCTGAAGCCCGAGCCGTGGTCGGCGGTCATCAGCACCAGCGACTTGTCGTAGAGGCCCTGGTCCTTCAGGCGCTTGATGAGCTTGCCGACCAGCGAGTCGGTGTAGGCGAGCTGCATGAGCTGCCGCTGGCGGCTGACCTCGGTGGTCGCGGCCGGCCAGGTGCCGGCCTTCGACACGGGTCCGCGGCCGACCGGGTCGGCGTAGGTGCGCCCGTCGGGCAGGTACCGCCACGGGGCGTGGGGCAGCAGCACGTGGAGGAAGTACAGCGTGGGCTGCCGGTCGGCGGCGCTGATCGAGCGCACGAACCGGTCGAATCGCTCTGGCTGGTTCTGGCCGAGGTTGCGGAACAGCGCGGCGCCGCCCTGCGGTGTCGGCGCCGCCGCCGTGGAGCCGGGGGCGCCACCGACCGCGGCCGGGTCGAGCGGGGTGTCGGCTGGCCAGACGATGTCCTTGTAGAGCTTGGCCGTTTCCCTGGCGACCGTGGCGAACCCGGAGGGGCTCCCGGTCTGCCCGCACTTCGCCGGTGGGCAGAGCTCGGTCACCGTCTCGGACACCTTCAGGTTGTAGTAGTGCCCGAACAGGGTGAACAGGTTGTCGGGGTACACCTGCGCCACCGGCGCCGCGTTCAGGCGCCGCTTGCTCGGGTAGCGCCCGGTCAGCATCGCCGGCACCGCATACGGCGTCCAGCCGCTCAACCCGGTGGCATTGCGGTACCAGGTCGCATCACCAGCAAACCCGGCGAAGTTGGGGTAGACCCGACCGTCGACCTCGCCCTTGCTGTCCAGCAGCGCCTGCAGCGGGAACTCGTCGAAGAAGACCACCACCACCGGCGGCAGCGGCCGACCCGGGTGGGTCCGCACCGGCACCGACCCCGTCCCTCCATGACTGGGCAGGATCAGCTTGGAGGTCGGCGACAGCAACCCAAACACCAGCACGAACACCAGCGGCGCCGGCGCCAGATACCGCAACCACAGCCGCAACCACGACCAGCGCACATACCCCAGCGTCGCCACCACCGCGACCACCGCCGCCACCACCACCAGCCGCCGGCCCCGCAGCGGCAACAGCTTCTTGCCCACCTCCACCGCCAGCACGCACAGCAACCCCGCCACCATCGCCACGTGCACCCAGCCCCGCAGCCGCTCTCCCCCCACCACCCGCGCCAGCACCTGCGCCACCCACAGCAGCAGCGCCGGCGCCACCGCGACCAGCAGCGCCAGCGCCACGATCCCGCCACGGTCCAGACGATGGAACAAAAAGAAGTCGGGCGCCTTGCCGGTCACGTCCAGCAGCGGCTGGGTGACCACAAAGCCGCACAGCACAAACAGCTCCAGCAGCGCCCACCACAGCGCGCTGGGGAGCCGGTCGAGCAGCCCGCGGATGATCCTGTCGGGACGCGCCCCCGCCCCCGAGACTCCATCCACCACCTTGCTCGACATGGCGTGCACTCCAAATCGGCTGGACCCGTACTGTCACCAGGCCGTGCGGGGCAAAGTAGCACAGCCACCGGGAAGTGGAGACCTTACCACCCCGTGGCTCGGACGCCTCAGCCAGCTCTGACGGGTCGCGCAGGCGGGGTGAAGCTGCCCAGCTCGACGACCCAGACGTAGAGGCGCTGCGAGGTCCCGCTGAGGACTTCTCTGCGAAGCACGGTGGGCTCGAAGGAGGCCGTGGAGAGCGACCGCACCGCTCCCGGGAGCTCCGTGCCGGTCGGGCTGAGCAGGACCAGCAGGCCCGGGCGGCGCCTGCGGAGCACCTTCGCGTCGGAGGACAGCAGGTCCGGCATGGTCTCCCTGAGCGAGTTGACGTGCCACAGGTACTGCGCCGTCGGCTCGTTCATCTGGTTGCTCTGCCCGGCCGGGTACCACATCATGAGGTCGTCGCCGGGGAAGCGCGCCCGCGGCACGACCAGGTGCAGCTTGCTGGCGACGCGGTAGGCCTCGACCTCGCCACGCCCGTCGCCCGCGATCACCACGTCGTACCTGACCTGCGGCAACTTGGTCTGCCCCTGCAGCCGCGGCGTCCCGAGCGGCTTGCCGGTCGTCAGCGCGAAGCAGCCGCTGACCACCAGTCCCGCCGTGACCGCCGCGACCGTGGCGTCCCTGGGCAGCAGCCGGCCCACCACCACGAGCGCGAGCACCCCCGCCACGACCAGCGCACCGACCGGGACGAGGTCGAAGTGCACCCATGCCCGGAACGGCGCGATCAGCAGCGGGAGCACAGCCACCAGCAGCAGCGCGAGGGCTGCCGTGGTCGGGCGCCGCAGCAGGGGAGCGCACAGCGCCACCAGCAGGAACGCAGTGACCAGGCAGACCCCCGGCCACAGCATCGACGAGTAGAAGTAGTACTCGAGCGCGGCGCTCCTGCCGAAGAACTGCAGCCAGGTGTAGGCCAGGCACTGGAGGGCGAGCGCCACGACCACCGTCAGCTCCATGCGGGAACCGGGCCCGCTGAGGCGGCCGCGCCGGGCGACGAGCCAGCCGGCCACGACCAGCGGCGGGACCAGCAGGTAGGGATCGTTCAGCACCCAGCGCCAGTTCGTGGAGTGCCACTTGGCGACCTCGCGCGGCGTCTGGAAGTGCCTGGCGGCGTCCAGCGTCGGCGTGATGATGTCGCTCGAGCCGAAGACCCGCTGCGCCACCGCGGCAAGGCCGCCGGTGACCGCCACGGCACACAGCGCCATGACCGCCAGGTGGACCAGCACGTCGAGTGGCTCCCGCCGCAGGTTGACGGCGGCGTAGGCGAGCACGGCGGCTGCGATCAGCGGCGCGGAGAGGACCTGCGAGTGCAGTGCGAGCGAGAAGGAGACGCCCGCCAGGGTGACCCAGACGAGGCGCCTGCGCCGCGAGGCCGCCGGCATCACCAGGCAGGCGGTCCCCACGAACAGGTAGGAGACCGCCGCCGAGTCCGGGTAGTCGGTGCCCCACGCGCGCAGCACCACCGGGCTCGACAGCGCCACGACGACGGCCAGCGCACCGGCGGCCCGCCCATGCAGCCGCCGGAACAGCAGGTAGACCGGCACCACCGCGACCAGGGCGAGCACGTAGCGCAGCAGGTAGAAGCCTGGCAGCGCCCCGAACGCCAGGTACGACGCCCTGGCGGGCAGGAGGAAGCCGAGACGCACCCAGTAGTAGAGGTGGTGGCCGTAGCGGGTGACGAGGTCGGGGCCGTTCTGCGCGTACGCCGTGTACAGGAAGGGGTCGATCATGTCGGGCCGCACCATGGGCGCGACGTGCAGGCCGAAGAAGGCGGCCAGCGGCGACAGCAGCAGCGCCAGCGCCTCGAGCAGCGGCGACCGCAGCGCGCGGCGCAACGGGACGTCCCGTGAGGGCGCCGTCTCGGGCCGAGTCACGGTGGGGGCGCTCACCAGCGCGTACACCTCGGAGCTTGGTTCGGATGTTGGCATCGTTGCGGAGATGGGACCGTCCCCGTCCCCAGGCACAGTAGCATCCCGCTCATCGTGCTCGGTCTCGCCGTGCGCAAACGCCCGCTACCGGACCGCTGCGTCCCCGGCGTCCCCGGCGGGCGGGGTGGTCGCGACGATCGCGTAGTCCTGCGGGCCGAACAGCACCGAGTTCAGCCTGGAGAACGCCTCGTTGACCTGCCCGGTCCAGGCCGGCGCGTCCGGGTCCTCGATGAGCGGCAGGTGGTAGTAGGTCGCCGGTGCGTAGTAGCGCACCTGCACGTCACGGAAGCCGGCCCCCTCGCAGAGGAAGGTGAGCAGCGCCGGATGCAGCGGGCGCAGGTGCGTCGGGTCGAGGATGTAGGTGGTCCCGAGGACGATCAGCGACCCCGGGTTGGGGGTCTCGGCGATCAGCACGCCGCCGGGCTTGAGACGGCTCACCGCCAGCTCGAGGAGCTGGACCAGATCGGCGAACTCCAGATGCTCGACCACCTGCGTCGCGATGATCGAGCCGATCGAGCCCGGCTCGCAGCTCCGCAGGAAGGTGCTGCCGTCGACCAGGCGCACGTCGAGCCCACGGCCGCGCGACTCGGCCACCATGGAGGGATCGGTGTCCACGCCGATGGCCTCGATGCCCCGCTCGTTCAGCAGCTCCACGAGCTCGGCCCGGCCGCAGCCGATGTCCACCACCGGCGGGTTCGGTACCAGCAGGTCGAGATAGCGCTTGGCCAGCTCGGTGGCGATCTCCTCCGGGTCGCCGCGGAACCGCCGCTCGAAGCCGACGTAGTCGAAGAGCGCGGACTGCGGGGCCGCCGTGGGCTGCGGGGCCGCCGTGGGCTGCGGGGCCTCCGCGGCCGACGGCGCCGCCGCGGCGGGGGAGGCCATCGAGCGCAGCCGCCGGTCGAGGCCGTTGACGCGCTCCCGCAGCTCGCTCATGCGGGCGTGCGCGTCGTTGAGCCCGGTGGCGGGGGCGATCGCCGTGCCGAGGTTCTCGAGCGACTGCACGACCGAGCGCACCTCGCCCTTGAGGAGCTCGAAGTTGACCGTGGCCGCGTGTACCTCGACCTCCACCAGCTCGACCTCGAGCGAGCGGCGCTGCAGCCCCGCGACCTGCTGCTCGATCTCGTCGATCCGGCGCTGGGCCGCGTGCGCGAGCTCGCGGGGCTCGTTGACGTACCCCCGCAGCTCGGCGCTGATCGCCGCGCCGAGCAGCGCGCGCACCATGCGCTTACCGAGCCGGACGATGTGCCGCTGGGGCCCGCGCCGCCGCGGCGCGGGCTCGACCGGCAGCAGCGCCTCGGCGGCCTCTGGCCGCACGCGCAGGCGCTCGGTCTTGTCCGGGCTCAGCTCGGCAGGCAGTCCCAAAGGTCTCACCGCACCTTTCCTACAGCCACGCACGCGGTGGCCTCGGCAAACCTGCTCGCGATCCGCGCGTCGTCGGGGGTGCCGAGGAGGCTGAGCTGCACCCTGGCGGAGGCGAACGCGCCGTCGGGCAGGGATGGTCGCAGCGCGAGCAGCCCGGCGAGCCGGATGGCGGCCCGGGCGGCGTCGTGGCGTCGCTCGACGAGCCGGCGGCCCGCCCATGACAGGCGTGAGGCCAGCTCCTGGTCGGCCGACAGGCGTGCCGCCAGCTCCGAGCGCGCGCGCGCGCTCGGGTCGACCAGCACGTGTGTCTCCGGGATCGCGCCGACGTGCTCGGCCGAGCCGCGGTCGCTGACGCACGGTGCTCCCCAGGCCATGGCCTCGAGCAGCCGTTCCGGCTCGCGGACGGCGACCGCCGAGGCGCACGCGATGGCCGTCGCCACCAGGTCGTCATCGAGCCGGTCGGGCAGGCCGGACCAGCGCCAGCCGTCGTCGGCCTGCTCCAGCACGGCCGTCTCCGGCAGGCCGCGGGCGCGCCGCAGCCGGCCTCGGACGAAGGGCGACAGCGGGCGCCGGTTGCGTGTGTGGCTCCCGGAGGCCGCCAGCACCCCGCGGTCGCCGGCCGCGTCCACGATCGCCTGCTCATCGGAGACGATCGCGGCCGCGTGGTCGCCGGCCGCCGAGCCGGCCTCCTCGGCCGAGCGGGTCCACAGCGCCATCGGCCGACCGGCCGGGACGTGCCGGGCCGCCGCCGCCGTGGCCAGGACCGCGGCCGGGCTGCCGGCGGCCGGGTCCAGCGTCGCCGGCACGCACCAGCGGTACATCGCGGCGAGCAGCGGCACCAGCGACGACGGCGGCCGGCGCTCGAGCGCGAGTCCAAGCAGTGGGAGCGTCATGTTCCCAGCAGCTCCCGCACGACCGGCTCCCAGCTCAGCGAGCGAGCGCGCTCGCGGCCGGCCGCGCCCATCCGCTCGGCCAGCGCATGGTCGCGCGCCAGGAGGTCGATCGCGGCGCCGATGGCCTCCGGCGATCCGTCGGTGACCAACCCGGTGACGCCGTCCTCCACCCACTCGAGGATGCCGCCGGAGTCCTTGGCGGTGATGACCGGCTTGCCGGCGAGGAATGCCTGCAGGGTCACGTACCCGTAGTCCTCGTCGAACGGGGTGTAGACCACCGCGAGCGCGTCCGCGTACAGCTCGACGAGCTCCTCGTCGGTCACGAACCCGCGCAGGTCGACGCGGTCGCCGAGGCGGTGCTGCCTGACGCTGCGGCGCAGGTCGTCCAGGAGCCCGCCGTGACCGGCCACCACTGAGCGCATCTGTGGCCCGGCGTGCACCAGCGACTCGACCAGCAGGTGCGGACGCTTGTTGGCCTCCAGCCGCGTGGCGCAGAAGACGTAGTCGCCGAAGCGCCCTGGCCGGAGCAGGTCGTGCAGGGGTGGCGGATGGTAGAGCGGCTTGCCCGTCAGCCCGTTGAAGCGTCGCAGCCGCTCCGCCACCACGCCCGAGGTGGTGTACAGCCGCTCGGCCTCCTCGAGCGCGCGGTTGTCCCACTCGGTCAGCAGGCGCTGCGTCTCCAGCGCGTCCTCGAGGCGGAAATCGGACCAGCTCGCGTCGGCGGCGTCGTAGGCCGCACGGTGCTGGTGGAACAGCCACACGACCTTGCGGGGGTGACGGACGAAGTATGACGGAAAGTTGGTCGCGATCACCATGTCCGCGTCGATTGGCACGAGTCGCCAGGCGAGCGCGGGATCGAAGAGCCGGTCCTTCTCCCACGCCACCGGGAGCCGCACCAGCTCGGCCCGGTGCCCGGCCGCGGCGATCGCCCGTACCAGGTTCTCCTGGTGCAGCTCGGCCCCACCACGGACGAACGGCTTCTGGGCCCCGCACACCACCACGTCCACCTGCTGCTCCTCCTACCCGCACTCCCGTCCACCACAGCCACCACGGTCGCTGCCGGGCGACGCACGGTACTATACGGCCCCATGGGAGCTGACACTCGACCGTCGACCGGCGAACCACCGCCGCCACCGGTCGCCGCGCGGATCGCGGCGGTCGAGCGCCTGCCGATGGAGCGGGTCAACCCCTCCGCGACCTTCTGGCGCGGGTTCGGTCGCGCCGCCCGCGAGGTCTACGACTATCGCGAGCTGCTCACCAACCTGGTCCGCAAGGAGCTCAAGGTCAAGTACAAGGACTCGATCCTCGGGTTCCTCTGGTCGCTGCTGCGGCCGATGTTCCTGCTGGCCGTGTACTACATCGCGATCGGCAAGTTCCTCGGCACCAACTTCGAGCTCTTCCCGATCTTCCTGTTCTCGGGCCTGGTCGCGTGGTCGCTGTTCACCGACGTCCTGGGGGGGTGCACCGGGACCGTCGTCGGCAACGGCGGGCTCATCAAGAAGGTCTACTTCCCGCGCGAGCTGCTGCCGCTGTCGGTCATGGGGGCGGCACTGGTCAACTTCGCCATGCAGATGGTGGTGCTGGTGGCCGCCGTGCTGCTGTTCAACGGCACCCTGCACGGCCAGCAGCCACTGCTGCTGCCACTGGCCTTCGTCGCGCTGGTGCTGTTCTCGATGGCGTGCGGCGTGGCCCTGGCCGCGGCCAACGTGTACTTCCGCGACATCGAGCACCTCATCGAGATCGTGCTGCTGCTGTGGTTCTGGCTCACCCCGATCGTGTACGGCGTCGGCGGCGTGCTGAACCGGATGGGCGCCAGCGGGCTGCACTGGCTCGCAGCGCTCTACCTGGCCAACCCCATGGCGAACGTGGTCATCGGTTTCCAGCTCGCCACCTACGGCAGCTACAACGACGGCACCACGCAGCAGACCTTCCAGGGCCACATCGCGCTGCGGCTGCTGGTGCTGATCGCGGCGTCCTCCGTCCTGCTCTGGCTGGCGCAGCGCTATTTCGCCCGCGCCCAGGGCAACTTCGCTCAGGAGCTGTAGGTAACGACGTGGCCAGCCCGATCATCCGCGTGAACGAGGTCTCCAAGAAGTTCACGATCAACAAGGACAAGTCGCTGAAGGAGCGGCTCGTCAACTTCGGCCGCGCCAAGAAGCACATGCAGGTGTTCTGGGCGCTGAAGGAGGTGTCGTTCGAGCTCGAGGCGTCCAAGACGCTCGGGCTCATCGGCGCCAACGGCTCCGGCAAGAGCACCCTGCTCGGCGTGATCGGCGGCATCCTGTCGCCGGACGCGGGCTACGTCGAGCGGCGTGGGCGGCTCGCCGCCCTGCTCGAGCTCGGCGCCGGCTTCCACGGTGACCTGACGGGGCGCGAGAACGTCTACCTGAACGCGTCGATCCTGGGGCTGACCCGCAGGCAGACCGACGCCTACTTCGACGCGATCGTTGACTTCTCCGGCATCGAGCAGTTCATCGACACGCAGGTCAAGTTCTACTCGAGCGGCATGTACGTGCGCCTGGCGTTCGCGGTGGCGGTGCACGTCGACCCCGACATCCTGCTGGTCGACGAGGTGCTCGCCGTCGGCGACGAGCCCTTCCAGCGCAAGTGCATGGAGCGCATCAAGCAGTTCCAGAGCGAGGGCCGCTCGATCGTGTTCGTGACCCACAGCCTGGACCAGGTACGCCAGCTCTGCGACCGGGTGATCATGCTGGAGCACGGCAGGACGGTCGTGGACGGCACGCCCGTCGACGCGCTGCGCGCCTTCCGCGAGCGCTACAACGTGCAGGCGGGACAGGAGCCAGAGCACGGCGACCGGCGGCTCGAGATCATCAAGACGATCGTCACCGACGGCGAGGGACGGCCCAGGGACCGCTTCGCCCCAGGTGACTCGCTGGGGATCGAGCTCGAGGTGCTCGCGCACGAGCCGACCGACGACTGGGTCGCCGGGGTCGCCATCACCAACAACCTTGACCTGCTCGTCTACGGCACCAACACCAAGCTGCTCGGGATCCCCCTGGCGCCGCTGGTGGACCGCCGGCGGATCCGCTACCTGTTCGACAACATCCCGATGGTGGAGGGCGAGTACTACGTCACGGTCGCGGTCCACCCTCAGGTGGGTCCCGAGTACCACCGGCTCGACCGCGCCGTCTCGTTCAAGGTCTCCAGCGACGCCGCGGAGGACGGCGTCCTCCACCTGATCCCGCGGTTCGAGGTGATGGCCGAGTGACCGGCCAGGCGGGCCAGGCCGACCGCCGCGGGCGCCTCGGCTTCGTGCCGGCACGGTTCGGGCCGGGCCTGGTCGGCGGCGCCGAGATCGTGCTGGAGCAGATGGCCAGGCGCCTGCTCGCCCGCGGCTGGGAGGTCGAGGTCCTCACCACCTGCGCGCTCGACCATCACACCTGGGAGAACGTGCTGCCCGCCGGCAAGGCCATGGAGGACGGCGTGCTGGTGCACCGCTTCCCGGCGGTCACGACGCCGGGACCGGAGCGCGCCCAGCTCGAGCACGCCATCCACAGCGGCGCATCGCTGCGCCTGCAGGAGCAGCACCGCTGGATGAACGCGGGGATGCGCTGCCCCGAGCTGTTCCACCACCTGCTCGACCACGCCGGCGAGTACCGCGCGCTGGTGTTCGCCTCGTACCTGAACTGGATCACCTTCGCCTGCTCGCAGGTCGCGCCCGAGCGCAGCGTGCTGTGGACCTGCCTGCACGACGAGCCCTACGCCTACCTCGAGCTGTTCCAGCCGCTGCTGGCCGGAGCCGGCGGCCTGCTGTTCCAGACACCGCCAGAGCACGAGCTGGCCCACCGCCTGGTGGGGACGCCCGCGCCGCACGCGCTGGTCGGCTGCGGGGTCGAGATCCCGGAGCGCTACGACCCCGAGGGGTTCCGCCGCCGCCACGGCATCGAGGGGCGCTTCCTGCTGTACGCCGGCCGGCGCGAGGGCGGCAAGGGCTGGGAGGAGCTGCTGGAGCAGCTCGCCACCGCCACGGTCCGGCGCAGCCTGCCCTTCTCGCTGGTGACCATGGGCGCCGGCGAGGTCAGGCCGCCGGCCGCCATCGCCGACCGGGTGATCGACCTCGGGTTCCTGCCGGACGCCGAGCGCGACGCCGCGTTCGCGGCGGCCGACGCCTACCTGCAGCCGAGCCGCTTCGAGGCGTTCTCGCGCACGATCATGGAGGCCTGGCTCGCCGGCACGCTGGTGATCGCCAACGGCGGCTCGGAGGTGGTGCGCTATCACTGCGAGCGGTCGGGCGCCGGCCTGCTGTACGACGACGAGCTGGAGCTGGAGGAGTGCCTGGCGTTCCTGGCCGAGGCGCCGGAGACCGCGCGCGAGCTGGCCGCCAGGGGGCGGGCGTACGTCCTCGACAACTACCAGTGGGACACGGTGCTCGCGGGCGTCGAGGCGGCGCTGTCCGGCTGGACCTCCCGCGCTCCGTAGCACCCTGGAGAACCCGAAAGGCCGAGTCAGATGCGCATCCTCATGGTGTCCCCGTACCCGCCGCTCCGCGACGGGATCGCCGCCTACGCGGTGCAGGCGGTGGCGGCGCTGCGCAGCGAGGGGCACGAGGTCGAGGTGCTCTCACCCGGCCCCTCCGCCGCCCACCACCATCTCGACCTCCAGGGCCCACGCGGGGCACTTGCCCTGGCGCGCCGGGTGCGTGGCTACGACAAGGTCGTGATCCAGTTCCATCCCGACATCTTCTATCCGGTCCCCTCGCCGCCGCTGCGCCACGCGCGGGTGAGCCTGGCGCTGCTGGTGGCCGTGCGGGCCGCCCGTAGCGCCGAGGTGATCGTCCACGAGATCGACTACCGCATCGGGCGCCGCCGCGGGCCCGACGGGATCGCCGCGCGCCGGCTGTGGCGCAGGATCGACCGCGTGGTGCTGCACACCGAGATGGAGCGGCGGGACTTCATCGAGGCGTTCGGCGTGCGGCCCGAGCGCACCGCGGTCGTGGCGCACGGCGCCCACTTCGTCCGCCGTACCTCCATGACCAGGCAGGACGCGCGGCGCTCGCTCGGCATCCCCGACGGGGAGCTGGTGTTCCTGGCGATCGGCTTCATCCAGCCGCACAAGGGCTTCGACCGGGCCGTACGCGCCTTCGACGGTCTCGGCGCGCACGGATGCTCCCTCCACGTGGTGGGCTCGGTCCGCGTCGACGAGCCGGAGTACCTCGCCTACCTGACCGAGCTGCGGGAGCTGGTGGCGGCGACGCCCGGCGCCCACCTGCACGACCAGTACGTGAGCGACGAGCTGTTCGACCGCTGGCTGGTCGCCGGCGACGTGGTGGTGCTGCCGTACCGCAACATCTGGAGCTCCGGCGTGCTCGAGCGCGCGCTGCTGTACGAGCGCAGGGTGATCGCCACCGCCGTTGGCGGGCTCAGCCAGCAGGCCGGCGCGCGTCCTGGCATCACCCTGGTCGACGAGGCGGATCTGGCGGCCGCGATGTGGCGCGTGCGGGACCGGGCTGGGGGGCCCGTCCCGGCTCCGGTCGAGGCCTGGCCCGCCGGCGGCGGCGAGCAGCTCCGCGAGCGGGTCCAGCGGCAGGTCGTGGCGCGGGCGGCCAGGCGCCGGGGCGCGCCCGCCCCGGCGGGCGTGGGCGGCCGGGGCGGCGGTGCCGCGGCCACCACCGCGGCGCCCGCCGCGGCGGGGTGGGCGAGCCTGCCCCTGCGGCGCCTGCCGCCGCTGGGGTTGCCCGCGCCGACCTCGGCCCGCCCCGGAGTCTCGCTGGTCAAGCGGCTGCTGCGCCGCGCGACCGCATGGCAGGTCGATCCGCTGGTGGCCCAGGTGAACGCGCTCCGCGAGGTCACCATCCAGGCCCTGGAGCGCTCGGCACAGCGCGACCGCGAGCCGTGACCACCCCCGCCGTTGAGCCTCGGCGCATCGACCGGCGCGATGCCGTGCTCGCCTGCCTCATCGCGGTCGGCCTCATGGGGCTGTTCGTGGCGGTGCAGAAGGGCAGGGTGTCCTCCTACGACGGCAAGATCGCGCTCGCGACCGCGAGGGCGATCTCAGCGGGGCGCCTGCACCTGGAGCCCGCGGATGACGTCTACCGGGCGAACCTGCCCTACTCGCACTACGGCATCGGGATGCCCCTGCTGATCCTGCCGCTGTATCTGCTGCAGCGTGCTCTGCACGCGCAGCCCAACATGCTGGAGACGCTGGCGAGCCCGCTGCTGCTCGCCAGCGCCGCGGTGCTGCTGTACCTGTCCGGCCGCGAGCTGGGCTGGAGCCGGCGCGTGTCGCTGGCCGCGGCGCTGGTCTTCGGCGCGCTGACCATGGGGCTGCAGCTCGGCCAGGAGGTGCTGAGCGAGCCGGGGGTGGCGTTCAGCACGGCGCTCCTGGTCCTCGGCATGCTGCGCTGGCGGGCGGGCCGCTGGGGCGGCCCCTGGCTCACCGGCTTCGGCGTCGGCACGGGCCTGCTGTTCCGCGGCGACTCCGCGCTGCTGCTGGGCGCCGGCCTGCTCCTGCTGCCGGCGCTGGTGCCGTGGCGGCGGCTGCTGCGCGAGCGCTGGGCCTGGCTGGGCCTGGCGCTGCCGGTCGTCGCCGCCCTGGTCTGGACCGGCTGGTACAGCATGCTGCGGGACGGCACCATCGTCCCGCAGGTCTACGGCGGCAGCTTCAGGACGCCGATGCTGCTCGGTCTGGACGGTCTGCTGCTCTCTCACGGCAAGAGCCTGTTCGTCTACAACCCCTTCCTGCTGCTCGCCATCCCCGGCGCGGTGCTGCTGTGGCGCCGCGACCGGTCGGCGGCCGCGCTGCTGCTGGTCCTGGTCGTGGCCCGGCCCCTCTTCTACGCCCGCTGGAGCGATCTGTTCGGCGGCGTGACCTGGGGGCCGCGGTTCCTCATGCCGAGCGTCGGCCCGCTCTCGCTGCTCGCCGTCTACGCCGTCTCGCAGATCCCCCGGCTGCACCTGGCGCTGCGGGTGCCTGCCGCGCTCGTGGTCGCCGCGCTGGTCGCCGCCAGCGGGGTGGTCAGCGTGGCGTCGGTGTGGGTGCCGTACGAGGCGGCGTGGAAGTGGTCGGTGACCGCTCCGGCGGACCTGCACCTCGAGGGCGCGGCGCTGAGGAGCTACGTCGCCGCGCGGCACCACGCCTTCATCTACAGCCTCGGCGACAGCGCGATCTCCTTCAACCTGCGGCACATCACGCACGACAACCGCTTCTTCCCGCTCACGCATTTCCGCGGCGGCGCAGAGCCGATCGGGATCGTCGGGCTGGTTGCGGCGGGCCTCGCGCCGCTGGCGGCATGGGTGCTGGGCCGTCCCGGGCGCCGCGGCGGGCCGGCGGCGGACGAGCCACCCCCCGAGGCCGCGGTGGCGGCGAGCCAAGGAGCGGCCCGTGACTGACCGGAGATCGAGGCGACTTGCGTGGGATGCACCGACGCGTGGGAAGCTCCCCAGATCAGCGAATCGCAGCGGAATGAGGAGAGATCCGTGGGGTCCACCGTGAGCTGGTCCGGGACGATCCTGCGTGGCGTGCGCTCGCGGCTGCCGCGACCCGCCGAGCGCAGGTTCGTGTCGGACGTCTACCGTCGCCTGCTGGGGCGCAGGCCAGATCCCGAAGGCAGGCGCAGCTATCTGGGAATGCTGCGAGGAGGCGGGTCCCGCGGCGATGTCCTGCTCAGCATCGTGCGGTCCGATGAGTACGTCGAGCGGGCGGTCGCACAGCTGGACCTGCGCTCGGACGTGCCGGACGAGGTCTTCCTGACCAGCGTGTACCAGAGCGTGCTGCGGCGCGACCCGGACCAGGAGGGGCTGCGCCACTACCGGCGGCTGCTGCGGGAGGGGGCCGACCGGGGCGGTGTGGTCCGCACCCTGCTGGACTCAGACGAGCACATCAACCGTGTGACGGCCGAGCTGTACCGCCTGCCGAACCTGCGCCGGAGCTGGCCCAGGCGCTACGTCGAGGCGCCCAGCAGGGCGGGCGGGAGCATCGTCGTGTTCCACGCCCCGACGCCGGCCTGGTTCGACCGGCTCGAGGCGGCGATCCTGTCAAGCGACTACTACGACAAGCCAGGTATCTGGGAATTTGGCCTCAACCGTGACAAGCGATTGATGGCGGAGATCGTGGCGTCCCTCGAGCCGACCTGCGCGCTCGAGATCGGCTGCTCCAACGGCACCGTGCTGCAGTCGCTCCATGAGCGTGGGATCGAGGTGGCGGGCCTGGACATCAGCGTCTCGGTGGTGGCCCGCGCCGACCCGTCGATCCGCGAGCAGATCCACATCGGCGACCTGCTCACCGCCGATCTTCCCAGGACCTACGACGTGGTCTTCGGGCTGGACGTCTTCGAGCACCTCAACCCCAACAAGCTGGCTGCCTACCTCGCCCGGGTCCGGGCGCTGACCAATCCCGGCGGCTTCGTGTTCACCAACCTCCCGGCGTTCGGCGAGGACCCGGTGTTCGGCACCGTCTTCCCGATGGACCTGGAGGAGTGGGACCGCGACGCGGCGGCGGGACGGCCGTTCTCCCTGCTGCCGGTCGACGACGACGGCTATCCCCACCACGGCCACCTGGTGTGGGCCGACAGCGCCTGGTGGGTGCGCCAGTTCGAGGGCGCCGGCCTGCGCCGCGAGCGCGCCGTCGAGCGCGCCCTGCACCAGCGCTACGACGACTACATGCGCCGGAGCTCACCCGCCCGACGCTCGTTCTACGTGTTCTCCCGCGATGCGGACGACGGCGTCGTGGCGGGGCTCGCCGAGCGGATCGGCCGTGCCGGCTCGGCCATCCTCAGCCAGGAGTGGGACCCGGCGGCGGCAGGCTGACCGCCGCCGGTCCCGTCAGGGGCTGGTGCGATCGGGATGCGCCCCCTCGAGTCGCTCCAGCATCGGGCGCACGGCGGTGGTGCCGAACAGGTCCCAGACCCAGGCGAGCTCCGCGTCGCTGGGCCGGTGACCGGCAACCCGCGCGGCGCGGTCGGTGGCGCGCTCGAGCCGCGCCTCCAGGCCGCCGAAGCGGCCGAGCGCGACCTCGAGCCCGGCGACGTGCGCCTCGACCTGATCCACGGTCTCGGCCAGCTCCCGCGAGAGGGCCAGGTCGACCAGCATGGTGCAGCCCACCAGCCGGGCCGCGGCGCCGCCGGGACCGCCCATCTCTCCGCGGCCGCTCATCGTGCCCCGCCTCCACGCGGGTCCTCGGGCGATCGCGGGCGCAGGGCGGCGTGGCGCCGCTCCTGCCGGCGCACCTCGAGGACGCCGACGACCTGCGCGTACAGCGCCTGGGCGTGGACGCACGGGGCGGAGGCGCCACAAGGGCAGGAGACGCGGGTCACCCAGCGGCCGACCGAGCGCAGGTCCGCCCAGTGCTCGGCCAGTCCCAGCGGGTAGGGGTCGGCCCGGTCGCCGCCGACCAGCAGCACGTGATGGCCGGCGACCCTGCCGCGCACGTAGACCGGCCGCCGGTCGCGGCGCAGGCGCATCGACTCGACGAAGCCGCGCACGGCGGCGCCCTGGGTATTGCCCGCCACGTCGCGCCACACCTCGGTGCCGGTGCCGCGTGGGGTGGGGTAGCCGAACACCAGCGGGATGGCGATGCCGACCAGCTCGCGGGCGGCGTCGCTGACGCGGCGCAGTTGCAGCACCACCGCGGCTGAGCGCGGACGGCGGCTGCCGTGCTGGTTCCAGTGGCGGCAGAAGCTGCAGCGCCAGGCGTGGACAGGGCCGGGGTCGACCGCCGGCCAGCGGCAGACCTCGCAGGTGGGGAAGAGCATCGCCCGGTCGGGGACGCCGGGCACGATGGGGCAGCCGGGGCAGACGTTCCTGCGGTCACCGGCGAGGCGGTGGAACAGCGCGACGAGGCTCCGCGCGAGCGCCCGGTCGGGGACGCCCGGGACGACCGAGCGCGGCTCGCGGTGGAGCAGGGAGGCGATCACCGGCTTGTGCCGGGACGAGCCATTCGGGATAGGCTGTGCGACGGGCATGAGGCTCTCCTCGTGTCCCCGGGCCCGGGGCGCTTGGATCGCCGCCGGGCCCTTCTCCTGGTTGGCCAGGCATGCTATCCTGCCGACCCACAAGTTGTCAAAAGAGGATACCGGTGGAAATCCGGGAGCAGGCAAGGGGGACGATGACCGAGCGCGAGCGCGAGGACGACGAGCTGCTCACTGAGCAGGAGCTGGCCGATCTCCTCAAGGTCTCCGTGCGGACGGTGCGGCGCTGGCGCGCTGAGGGTACGGGCCCGCCGGTGGTGTGGGCTGGCTCCCACCGGCCACGTTACTGGCGCAGTCAGGTGGTCCGATGGCTGGAGCGCGGCGGCCGCGAGACCCGCCCAAGCTGACGCGCGCGAGGGCCGCGGCCGGCCGCCGACGGCAACCCGCGGCCAGCCCCACCCAGAATCCGCGGGTCACCCTGGAGTGCGAGGTCCTGCCCGGTCTTGAGCCGTTCTGCGGCGACGAGCTCCGGCGCGTGCTCGGGCGGCAGGTGGAGCTGGCCGGCGGCAGCGGGCCCGGCGCGGTGCGCTTCTCCTGGTCCGGTCCGCTGCGGGCGCTGCTCGGACTGCGCACCGCTGTGGCCGTGTACCTGCTGGTCAGCGTGCCCGGCCGGCGGCCGAGCACGCTGCTGGGCGACACCACGCTGTTCGACCAGGTCGAGACCGTCCGCCGGCTGCACCGGCCCGGTTCCTTCTCCTCGTTTCGCCTCAGCGTCCCCGGCAGGGACTCGGCCGCGCTGCGGAGGCTGCGCCAGGAGCTGACCGCGCGCACCGGCCTCGGCCACGACCCCGACGAGGGCGAGCTGTACCTGCGGATCCGCCGCTCGGCCGGTGGCGATGGCTGGGACCTGCTCACCCGCCTCACGCCGCGCCCGCTGTCGGCGAGGGGATGGCGCGTGGCGCGCTGCTCGCCGTCACCCACGAGCTCAGGCTGTTCCAGCGCTGCCTGCGGGCGGAGACGCGCCGCTGGCAGCTCGAGCGTGCGGTGCAGGTCTACCAGAAGGGCCATCACCCGGTCGTCCATCTGCTGCGCCGCACGGCCCTACAGGGCGCGGCTTGACGACTCCCTTGAGCAGGACCCGGACCGCTACGTCGCCGAGCCGCTGCGCCGTCATGGCCTCGACGCCAGGGCCGGGCAGGTGCTGGCGACCGTGGACGCCATGTGCCTGCCCGCCAGGGCGCTGGTGAAGCTGTTTCCCGGCGCGGCCGGGCTGCTCCATGCGGTGCGGCGAACCGGCCTCGGCTGCGTGATCGTGAGCAACACCAGGACGTGGTGCCGGCCAAGCGGCTCGGCATGCGCGCCATCAGGGTGGCGATCGAGGAGCCGAAGCCGGCCAGCAGCGAGGCCGACGCGGTGACCGACTCGCTCGAGGAGGCCGCCCGCGTGCTGCGTGCCTGGACCGACGGCTCGTAGGCGCGGCCGCGTCAGCTCCGCGGCGGCGACGGGGCGTGGCCGCTGACGCGGGCGGTGGGGGAGAGCAGGTGGAGCACGGTGTCGGCCACCTCCTTGTCAGGGCGGGCGGCTGCTCCCGCGCCGGGGTGGACGCAGTTGACCCGGATGCGCCGGCCCGCAAGGGAGGTGGCGAGCGAGCGCGTGAGGGCGACCACAGCGCTCTTGGAGATGGCGTAGGCGGGCTGGTCGGGCGCGTCCCCGAAGGGGTGGACGGCGCCGAGGTTGACGATGGCGCCGCCGCCGCGGCGGCCCATCGCCGGGACGGCGGCCTGGCACGCGAGCATGGTCCCGGTCAGGTTGACCGTCAGCACGCGGTTCCAGCAGGTGATGTCGGTGGAGAGCAGATCGCCCCTGTGGGAGGTCGCGGCCGCGTTGACCAGCAGGTCGAGCCCGCCGAACGCCGCCTCGGCGGTGGCCACCGCCCTGCGGGCGGTCACCGGATGGGTGATGTCGCCGCGCAGGTAGCTGGTGCCGGTCGGGGTGGGGTCCGGCGGCTTGACCTGGTCGACCACGATGACGCGCACGCCCTCGGCGAGCAGGCGGGCCACGACCGCGCCGCCGAAGCCGCCCGCGCCTCCGGTCACGACCGCGACCTGCCCGTACAGCGACTGGTAGCCCTGATCGTCAGGATGAAGGACTTCATCATGAATAAGCATCTCGGGAATGATAGCTGCTTCGGGGGACCATGCCCACCCGGCGCCCGATGATGCTGGATTCGACGAAGTTGCCGCGGCTGCCGGATGCGTACAGGATGGTTCCGCTGCTGGGTCGCCGGGCCACGCGGGGGAGCGATGTACAGGGGTAGAGACAGGGATGACAACGGCATCCCTGACTGGCAGGAGGACGAGAACTATCTGGACGAGGCGCCGGTGGATGCGCCCGTCGGGTCGAGCGGGTGCCTGATCGCGCTGATGTCACTGCTGGCCGGGGCCGCCGTGGCGGGTCTCGGGCGCCGTCTCGCAAAGCCGGCGGATGATTTCAGACCATGATCGGCGGGCAATGCGAATTCCTCCCAATCCATCGCGCAAAGGCGCAACCAACTATTGTCACACGGAAAAGCCGGATCGTCGATGGACGGTAGCCGCGCGGCTGTACGGGTCGGCGCCGCTATTGCCGTGTTGTCCCGTGACTGACCCTTGTGGCAATTCTTGACCAGGCCAGGCTTCATCCTTTAGCTTGGTCTGGAAACACGCGCTTGACTTTTTCATTGACTACGTCCTGGTTTGCCCCTAGACTTTCGTCCCAGGCTCTCACTTTTGCATAACGATCTCGGCAGAGGCCCGGACGGGCCTTCAGGAGACCATTGCGCCCCGACGATCACGGGAATCGTCGGGGCCTATTGTCACAATGGGTGCCCCAAGCCGCAGGGGAAGTATTTAGTGCTGCTGAGCGATGATCGTCAATGCCCGCCGCGGAGGACGGTCCAGCCACCGGGACCGTTTCGCTTCGCCCTGCCGCCCGCCGCCCGCTCGCCACCGCGAGCGGCCTGGTCATGACCACGACTGCCAGGTGTGATGGGCATCTGCTCTCGCGGAAAGGACGTGCGCCGATGAGAGTTGGCTTCTCTCTCTTGTTCCTCTTGACGATCGTCATCCTGGTGATGCTCCGCTTCCGGCACAAGGGCGACGGGCTCACCCTCTTCGAGTTCCTGCTCTGTGGAGCCTGGGGGTTCCTTCTGGCCCAGTCGGCGTTCGCGCCCACCGTCCGGAACTTCATCTCTGCGTTCGCGCAGGCGATCAGCCGCTAGGCAGGCGGAGCTCCATGCCCGGGCATCGAGACCAGCGCCGGTCCCAGCCACGACCCGACCTCGCCGCCTATTGGGCGGTCCGGGGGAGCGATCCGGTGACAGCGCGGCCGCCGGACCGCTCCCCGACAATGCCGCCGGCGTGGCCGGCGCCCGCGCGGCGCGGCAGGACCTCGCGCCGCCGGGTCCGTCCGGTCAACCGTCTCCTGTTTCGCCCGATGCGACGGATTCTCGTCGCCTACGTCCGCGCGCTCGTGCGTGCCGTCATGCCGTGGCTCCTACCACTTGGCATCCTCGCCGCCCTCTCGCGCCTGACCATGTTCATGGGCGGTCATTGAATCGGTCCCCGCCCCGGCTGCCTTCAGGAGGAAGTCGATGCCACCGCTGCCAGGCTGGGATCATCCCGTAGTCCGCCAGCGGCGCGACGTGGTGCGCGCCGCCCTGACCTCGCTGCCGTCGCCCGCAGGGCGGGTCTCGGCGGCTGCCACCGGCGCACGATCGCTGCTGCCGCGCCTCGCGCTGTGGCTCGCCATCGCTGGCGTGGTGGGGCTGTTCGCCATGGCAACCGACACCGCCCGGGTCGCCGTGGTCGCCATCCCAGCGGCGATCATCGCGGCGACCTGGAGCCAGCTCTCCCGGCCGGTCCGCACAGTGGCACTGCTCGGCCTGCTCTGGCTGTCGCTGGAAGCGCTCGGCCCAGCGCTCGGCCTCAGCCTGGACGTGCTCCTGCTCGCCTGCTGGCGACTGTCGATGCAGGTGGGCGGCAGGACGGCCGCCGAGGCGCCGCCGCAGCCGGCCGCGCCGCGGATCCCCGATCTGGTGGTCACCGGCAACGCCAACGACCGCCCGGTCAGCATCCACGTGCCGACGAGCCTGCGGCGCTTCGCCGAGGAGCGGCGCCTCTCCCCTGAGGAAGTGGCCATGCTGGCCAGCATCCACTTCCCCGGGGAGCCACCACACACGGCCGCCCGCTGGCAGCACATCTACAACGCCATCCGCCTCAGCCGCTGGCTCGACAAGGAGGAGGCCTCGTAGCTCACCCGCGCAGCTCGACCAGCGGCACCAGCTGCTCCGCCGCGGTCATGGAGCCGTGGTGGCCGGTGAGCTGCGCCTGCACCGGGTCGACCTCGCGCTGCATCACCCCGACCGGCTCGAACGCGGCCGCGACCACGTCGCCGATCCTGGGGCGGACCCATGCCGGCACCTGCGGCCCGAACCAGCCCGCCTCGACCGCCTCATCGCCGCTCACCACCCACATCGCCGGGCTGAGCAGCGCCCGCCAGGCGGCGAGCACGTCCATGGCGGCGCCCGGCCTGGCGTAGACGTGGCGGGCGCGGGCCTCGCCGCCGAGCAGGCGCACCCCGGCGGACAGCTCGGGGTGATCGGCCAGGTCGAGGCGCTGCTCCGGCCGCAGATCCACCATGCCGTGGTCGCCGGTCACCAGCAGCGCGGCGTCACGCGGCAGGCGCTCGGCGAGATGGCGGACGAGCAGGTCGACGTGGGCGAGCTGGAGCCGCCACGCCTCGCTGCCGACCCCGCGGACGTGGCCGGTACGGTCGAGGTCGGGGTGGTAGGCGTAGACCAGGCTGCGCCGGCCGCTGGACAGCCCGCGCAGCACGGCCGTGACCTCGTCGCCGAGCGACTGGCTCGCCAGGTAGGAGCCACCTCGGAGCGCCGCGCGGGTGAAGCCGGACTTGGCGAACTCGCGCTTGCCGACCAGGGTGACCGCGATGCCGTCGTCGGTCGCCCGCTGGAACGCGGTGGCGTTCGGCTGGAAGATCTCGGGCACGACCTCGTCGCGCAGGTCCTTGGACGCCCCCATGCCATAGGGCGACCAGCGCAGGCAGTTGAAGGCGCGGTCCCTGCCGGGCAGGGCGATGGTGTAGCCGACCATGCCGTGCTCGGCGGGCGGCAGGCCGGTGCCGATGGAGCCGATGCTCGCCGCGGTGGTCGAGGGGAAGCCGGTGGTGAGCGGCTGTCCCCGCGCCGCCGCGTCGGCCAGCAACGGCGCCCAGGCACGGCCGGCGAGCAGTGCCTCCCAGCCGAGGCCGTCGACCAGCAGCAGGCAGGCCCGGCGCAGCGGCTCGATGCCGAGCGGGTTGGGGGCCCCCGGGACGTCGAGCGCCGCCAGCAGCGAGGGCACGAGGTCGGCGAGCGACGCCTCGCCGTAGCGTGGCAGGACCGGCGGGGGCGGGCCGGTCCGGGATGGGGCGGTCGTCATGTACGCAGGGTACGCGCGCCAAGAGCTGGCGGTGACGCGGTAACGCGGAGCGCCGCTCGGAGGTCGGTATCGAAGCTACGCGGGTAGGATCACCGGACCTTGCCCGACGACCCTGCCCACCAAGGAGGAGACGGATTGGAGGAAGACGGACAGCAGCCTGAGGCGCCGGCGTACAACGTGCTGAAGACCTGGGCGTCGGATGACTGGGGCTTGTACGGGAGGGGGGACGAGCTGCTGTGCCGGGCGCTCGCCCGCCATCCGCGGGTCGGGCGGGTGTTTCACGTGCAACCACCGACCAACCCGGCGGAGCTGCGGGTGCGCCTGCGCGACCCGCGCTGGGAGCAGGACATGGAGAGCCAGCTCCGCCGCTTCGACGGGGTCGAGGACGGCGGCGTGCTGCTGTTCACCCCGACGACGAGGCCGGATCGGCCCGAAGCCGCCCTCGATCGCACCGTCGAGCTGCTCGAGCGCGAGCAGGCGTTCGCCCGGCCCCTGCTCATGCTGCAGGCGCTGGTCCACCCCTTCGGCCGCGACCTCGCCAGGCGGCTCGGCGGCCGCGGCGTCACCCGCGTGGCCATGGCGCGCCGCGACCCGCGCGCCGGCTACCAGCCCGACGCCGACGAGCGCCAGGCGCTCGACGACATCTACCAGGCCGAGGTCCCCGGCGCCGACCTGGTCTGGGCGGGCACCAAGGAGCTGGTGGAGGAGTTCAGGAAGCTCAACCCGCGCACCGTGCTGCACCCGGTCGGCGCCGACCAGGGGCTCGCCAAGGGCAGGCCCGCGCGGGAGCTGGCCGACCTGCCGCGCCCGCTCATCATCTACGCCGGCTCGATGCGCGCCTACCTCAACGTCGGGCTGATCCGCGGCGCGGCCGAGCGCCTGAGCGACCACAGCTTCGTGTTCGTCGGGCCGGCCGCCGACTTCATCGCCCCCCTGCTCGCCGGCGCCCGCAACGTCCACGTGATCGGCCCGCGCCCCTACCAGCTGCTCCCCGACTACCTGGCCGCCGCGGACGTGGCCATCGCTCCGCACCAGGTCGCGCCGGCCACCCGCGCGGTGGTGCCCGAGAAGCTCACCGGCTACCTGGCCGCCGGCCTCCCGGTGGTCACGACCGCGGTCGCCGGGGCCGAGGAGCTGCGGCGCCTGGTGTGGATCGCGCGCGACCCGTCGGAGTTCGCCCGCGCGATCCAGGGCGCCCTCAAGCGCGACCGGGACCGCCGGCGCTCGCTGCGGCAGGCCGCGGTGGCGCCGCTGTCGTGGGACGCGGTCGCCGCCCACCTGCTCGCGAGCGTCGACGCGGTGCGCTCCGGCGCCGAGCCTCCCTCCCCCCCGGAGCTCAAAGTCCCGGCCATCCCGGGATTCCTCGCACGCTGACGCCGCCGAGCAGGGATCATCAGGACATGGACGAGCAGCCACGGGTCGAGCAGCAGCCGCTGACCACCTGCCACTGGCATCCCGACCGCGAGACGGGGCTGCGCTGCTCACGCTGCGACCGGCCGATCTGCGGCGAGTGCGCCGTGCCGGCGGCCGTCGGCCAGCTCTGCCCCGACGACGCCGGCGACCGCACCAGGGCCCGGCGGCCCGGCCACGGCGACTGGCCGGTGGTCACGCTGACGCTGCTGGCGGTCAACACCGTCATGCTGCTGATCGAGGCGCTGCTGAGCGGCGGCGCGGCGGGCCTGCTCGAGCCGTCCGCCAGGGCGCTGTGCCGGCTCGGGGCGCTCAACGGCCCGGCCATCGCCCAGGACGGGCAGTACTGGCGCCTGCTCACCGTCATGGTGCTGCACGCCGGCATCATCCACTGGGCCTTCAACAGCTGGGCGCTGTACCTGTTCGGGCCGGTGCTGGAGTCGGTGCTCGGCCGGCTCCGGTTCCTGACGCTGTACGTGGGCAGCGGCCTCGCCGGGGCCGGCGCCAGCCTGGCCTTCAACCACACCCAGCTCGGGGTCGGCGCCTCGGGCGCGATCTTCGGGCTGCTCGGCGCGCTGGTCGCCTTCTTCTACCGCCGCCGCGACGTGGGCGGGCGCGCGCCGCTGCGGAACCTGCTCGTGATCCTGGCGTTGAACCTGTTCATCGGTGCCCGCGCGGCCAGCGTCGACAACTTCGCCCACGTCGGCGGCTTCCTCGGCGGGCTCGCGGCCATGGCGCTCCTGGAGGTCGCGCCGAGGGGGCGCGACAGCACCAGCCGCGCCCTGCAGTACGGCGCCCTCGCCCTCCCGTTTGTGGCCGGCATCGCGCTGACGGCCGTCGCCATCGGCAACGGCCCCACCGGGCTGAGCTGCGCCGGCGCCTGACGCGCGCGCCGGGGAGCCCCGGAGCCCCGGGAGCCCCCGGGACGCGGCGCTACGGCGAGCGGTTCTGGTCGCGCTGGCGCGCCCGCGGCTCCAGCGCCTGCAGCGCGCGGGTGCGCTGGAACAGGGCGTTGCTCATGGCGATCCGGAAGGGGTCGAGGAGCGCCAGCAGGAACATGACCGAGGCGAGCCCGGCCAGGCCGCCCGGCAGGCCGGCGACCACCAGGGCCAGCGCCTCCGCCAGAGCGATCAGCAGGCAGATCGGGAAGTTCGCGGCGGCCACCCGGTGGGAGGACGCCGCCGCGCGCGTCACCCGGCGCTCGCGGTCGAGCACCACCCGCTGGTTCAGCACGGCCAGGAACGCCCAGGCGAAGGCGAACAGCGGCGCCAGGCCGATGAAGAACTTGGCCTGATCGCCGGCGGACAGCGGGCCGGTGTCGCGCGGGCCGAGCAGCAGGATGCCGATGAAGAAGGCCGGGATCGCGTAGACCACCTTCAGCAGGTAGGCACGCACGCCGGGGCCGAACGAGCGGCGCGCGGCCGCGACCGCCTCGGCGGCCGGCGGCGGCTTGGACGCCAGCGCGCCGGCCAGGTAGGCGACCAGGAACAGCTCCAGCAGCAGGTTCGCCACCAGCAGCGGCAGCAGCAGGCTGACCTGCAGCACGTCGCCGGACTGGGCGATGGGAACCTGGACGAGCGCCAGTGCCACCGCCAGCACGACGGCGATCGGGCGGCGCCGGTACTGGCGCCAGGCATCCTTGAGGATCGCGACGAACACAGGCCCCTCGAGCACGGCGGCAGGGCGGGCGAGCACGCCCGAGAACGCGACAAGCCTATCCTAACGGTGCTGCCGCCATGCCACGACGCGATCGCATCACTGGAGCGCTCATGACCACAGGGACCGGGACCACCGACACCGGGAGCGTCCGGCTCACCGCGCTGTCCCACGGCGCCGGCTGCGCCTGCAAGCTGCCGCTGGCCGCGCTCGAGGAGCTGATGGCCGGCGTCGGGCCCGGTCTCGGTGGCGCCCACGGCGACCTGCTGATCGGGGCGGCCGAGGGCGACGACGCCGCCGTGCTGCGCCTGGACGAGCGGCGCGCGCTGGTGCTCACGACCGACTTCTTCACGCCGATCGTCGACGACGCCGGCGACTGGGGACGCATCGCCGCGGCCAATGCCCTCTCGGACGTGTACGCCATGGGCGGCTGGCCGCTGGTCGCCCTGAACCTCACCGCCTGGCCCGCCGCCACGCTGCCGCTCGAGCTGCTCGCCCAGGTGCTGCGCGGCGGCGCGGAGGTGGCCGCGCGGGCGGGCTGCCTGGTGGTCGGGGGCCACTCGATCGACGACCCCGAGCCAAAGTACGGCCTGGCGGTTGTCGGGCTGGCCGACCCGGACCGGCTGCTCACCGTGGACCGCGCCCGACCCGGCGACCGGCTGGTGCTGACCAAGCCGCTCGGCACCGGCGTGGTGGCCACCGCCATCAAGCGCGGCACGCCCGAGGCGTCGGTGGTCGCCGCGACGGTCGCCGCCATGACCACCCTGAACCGGCCCGCCTCCGAGGCCGCGCTCGCCGCCGGCCTGCGCGCCGCCACCGACGTGACCGGCTACGGCCTGCTCGGCCACCTGCACCGCATGGCAAGGGCCAGCGGGGTCGCCGCCGAGGTCGACGCGGCCAGGGTGCCGTTCCTGCCCGGTGCGGCCGAGCTTGCCGCGGCCGGCTTCGTCTCCGGGGGCACCCGCAACAACGAGGCGTTCCTGGCGGACAAGGTGGATCTGGAGCCCGGCCTGCCGCCCGTGGTCGCCACCCTGCTGCACGATGCGCAGACCTCCGGTGGCCTGCTGCTGGCCGCACCGCCCGACGGGCTGAAGGGCCTGCTCGCCGACCTGGTCGGCCGCGGCGTGCAGCCCGCCCTGGTCGGCCGGATCGTGCAGGGGCCCGCCGGGCGCGTGCGGGTGCGCCGCCTGCCGCCGAGCTGACCACGATGCTACGCTCAGCTCTGCTGGATACACTGGTCGCCTGAGGTGAGGAGCGCATGTTCGCCATCGACCGGCACAGCTACGACACCCTCGTGGCCCACGCCCGCGCCGAGTACCCCAACGAGGCGTGTGCGCTGCTGTCCGGGAAGGATGGGACGGTCGAGAAGGTCTACGCCCTGCCCAACGCCGAGGCGAGCCCGACCTTCTACGTGGTCGAGCCCAGGGCTCAGCTCGCGGCGATGACCGAGATCGACGACCTTGGCCTCGACCTGATCGGGATCTTCCACTCCCACACCTTCACCGAGGCGTACCCCTCGCGCACCGACGTCGAGCTGGCAGCCTATCCGGACGCGACCTACCTGATCCTGTCGCTGGCCGACCGGGAGGCGCCGGGGCTGCGTGGCTTCCACATCCGCGACGGGCAGGTGGACGAGGACGGGATCCGCGTCGTCCCGAGCCCCGACCACGTCGGCGGGTGAGCGCGATGCCTCCGAGCGGCATGCGGAGCCCGCGAAGCGACCCGGCCACGGTCGGCCCGACCGCCCGGCTCGCCTCGCCGGTGTGGCACCGCCAGGGGCCGTGCGGCCGCTACGGACGATGTCGGCGACGGCTCGTCCGCGGCGTGTGAGCGCCGCGCCCCCGTCCCGGCTCCTGTAGGAGGTTCGATCGCCCTGATGGCTGTCGAAGTGCGTATCCCGACGATCCTGCGCAAATACTCGGATGGCGCCAAGAGCGTCAGCGCCGAGGGTGGGACCGTCCGCGACCTGATCAGCGATCTCGAGCGGCGCTACCCTGGCATCTCCGCCCAGCTCCTCACCGAGGAGGGCGCGCTGCACCGCTTCGTGAACGTCTACGTCAACGACGAGGACATCCGCTTCCTCGGCGCGCTCGACGCCAAGCTCGACGACGGCGACGTGGTCGCCATCCTGCCGGCGGTCGCCGGGGGGTCCGGGGGGCTCAAGAGCGAGGCCAGGGCCCGGGGATCGGGTGGGGCGGGGCCGAGCGTCAGCCCCCCGGTGGACAGCGGCCCGCACCGGGGCGGGTAGCGCCATGCGCTACGAGGACCTGGTCGACGCGATCGGCAACACCCCGCTGGTGGGGCTGCCGGCGCTCTCGCCCAAGCCGGGCGTGCGACTCTGGGCCAAGCTCGAGAGCCACAACCCGACCGGCAGCGTCAAGGACCGCATCGCCAGGGCGATGGTGGACGACGCCGAGAAGACCGGCCGCCTGGCGCCTGGCGCCACGCTGCTCGAGCCCTCCAGCGGCAACACCGGCATCGCGCTGGCGCTGATCGCCCGCGTGCGCGGCTACCACCTGGTGGTGGTCATGCCCGAGAACACCTCGCTGGAGCGCCGCCAGATCCTCGCCGCCTATGGCGCCAAGGTGGTGCCGTCGCCGGCGGAGGAGGGCTCCAACGGCTCGATCCGGCTGGCCGAACGCCTCGGCCGCGAGCATCCCGACTGGGTGATGCTCTACCAGTACGGCAACGCGGCCAACGCGCAGGCGCACTACGAGACGACCGGCCCGGAGATCTGGCGCGACCTGCCCGAGGTGACCCACTTCGTGGCGGGACTCGGCACCACCGGTACGCTCATGGGCGTCGCCCGCTACCTGAAAGCGCAGAATTCGGCGGTGCAGATCGTCGCCGCCGAGCCGGAGTTCGGCGATCTCGTCTACGGCCTGCGCAACCTGGACGAGGGCTTCGTCCCCCCGATCTTCGACCCGGACCTGCTGGACCGCCGGATCAAGGTGAACTCCCACGACGCGCTGCGGCGCACCCGCGAGCTGGCGTCGGTCGAGGGGATCTTCGCCGGGATCTCCAGCGGCGCCGTCCTGCACGTCGCTCTGCGGCTCGCCGCGCGCATGGAGCAGGCCGAGATCGTCGTGCTGGTCGCCGACGGTGGCTGGAAATACCTGTCCACCGGGGCCTACGGGGCCGACCAGGAGGCCGCCGAGGCGGGCCTGCGCGGCCAGCTCTGGGCGTAGTCCCACTCGGGCCCTCACGTATGCCGATTACGTTCCACGTCCTGTGTCTGCGTCTGGGTAGAGGAGCTGGGTCGGATTCCCGCCGTCTGCCGGGCCATTGCGGGGCCTTCGGGGCGTTTGTCGAGGTGCTTGCGCGAGCCCCTGCCCGGCGGTGCGCGCCTTGCCGCGCGAGGTGGTGTGCTTTGCCGCGCGGCAGAGCGTGCCAACGGGCCGCGTGGCCGCGTGGGCGGCCAAGGGCTGTGGACGGCGGGCGCTGAGCGTGGTCCGGCTGCGGTATCGTCCGGGCATGGACCCGCGACCGATTGGAATCTTCGACTCGGGCGTCGGCGGCCTCACGGTGGCCCGCTCGATCATCGACCTGCTGCCCTACGAGTCGGTGATCTACTTCGCCGACACCGCCCGGTACCCCTACGGGCCCCGCCAGCAGGCGGAGGTGCGTGGCTTCGCCGAGGAGATCATGGATCTCCTGCTGGCCGAGGACGTCAAGCTCGCGGTGGTGGCCTGCAACACCGCCTCGGCGGCCGCCCTCGACGAGCTGCGCGCCGCCTACCCGGTGCCGGTGGTCGACGTCATCGAGCCGACCGCACAGGCCGCCGTCCGGCTCACCCGCAACCGCAGCGTCGGGGTGATCGGCACCGCGGGGACGGTCGGCTCCGGCCGCTATCTCGAAGCGATCGAGGCGACCAGGGAGAACGTCAGCATCACCGCCAACGCGTGCCCTCGCTTCGTCGAGTTCGTCGAGCGCGGTGAGACCACCGGCCAGGCCGTCCTCGACCTGGCCACCGGCTATCTCACCCCGCTGGTCGAGGCCGAGGTCGACACCCTGATCCTCGGCTGCACCCATTACCCGTTGCTCACCGGCGTGCTGAGCTACCTCCTCGGCCCTGACGTGTTCCTGGTGAGCTCGGCCGAGTGGACCGCCCGTCAGGTCTTCGCCGAGCTCACCCGCGCGGACCTGCACGCCCCGTTCGGGGCCGAGCCCGGGCACCGTTTCCTGGCCTCCGGCGACCCCGAGCAGTTCCGCCGCCTCGGGGCCCGCTTCCTGGGACCGGAGGTCGGCGCCGTCGAGCGGCGCGGCACCGCCGCGCCAGCCAGGGCCGGCACCTCGTGATCCGGGTGACCGTGCTCGGCGCCTGCGGCACCTACCCGTCGGCCGGGCGCGCCTGCTCCGGCTACCTGCTCGACGCCACCTCCGGCGACCAGCGGGCCAGGGTCTGGGTCGACACCGGCTCCGGTAGCCTGGCGAACCTGCTGCGCTACGCGAGCCTTGGCGAGCTCGATGCGATCTGGCTCTCCCACCTGCACGTCGACCACTCCAGCGACCTGCCGGTGGCCTATTACGCGCTACGGTACGGCGATCTGGACCCGCCACCGCCCCCGGTGCCGGTCTATGGGCCCGGCGGCTGGGCCGAGCACGTCCAGGCATTCACCACCCACGAAGCAGCCGCGATCGAGGAGGCGTTCGAAGTACACGAGCTACACGACCGCGAGCAGGTCCGTCTCGGCCCGCTCGAGCTGACCGCGATGGCCACGGTCCACAGTGTCGAGACCTACGGGCTGCGGGCGACCGTGGCAGGGGCGACCGTCGCCTACTCGGCCGACTCCGGCCCGTGCGACGCGCTCGCCGAGCTGGCTGACGGTGCCGACCTCTTCCTGTGCGAGTCGACCTGGAGCGAATGGCCGACGGTGGCGCCGGACCCCATCCACATGACCCCGACCCTCGCGGGCAGGTGGGCCGCCCGCGCCGGCGCGCACCGGCTGGTGCTGACGCACCTGCGCCCCGGCAACGACGTCGCCGCCGCCGTCGAGCGTGCCCGCGCCGCCTCTGACCTGCCGGTGGACCTCGCCACCGAGCACGGCACGTTCGAGGTCGGCACGCTCGACGGATCGGGAGGTGCGCGGTGACCCGCCGGGACGGTCGGGTGGCCGATGCGCTGCGGCCGGTCACCATCACCGTCGGTTGGCAGGAGACCGCCTTCGCCTCCGCTCTGGTCGAGATCGGCCGGACCAGGGTGATCTGCGCCGTGAGCCCGGAGGACCGGGTGCCGCAGTTCCTGCGCGGAGCCGGCAAGGGCTGGGTGACGGCGGAGTACTCGATGCTGCCGGGCGCCACCGTCGACCGGTCGGCCCGGGAGGCGGCCAAGGGCCGGCTCGGCGGGCGCACGCAAGAGATCCAGCGCCTGATCGGCCGGGCGCTGCGGTCGGTGACCGACACCGCGGCGCTCGGCGAGACGACCCTCTGGGTCGACTGCGACGTCCTCCAGGCCGACGGCGGCACGCGTTGCGCCTCGATCACCGGCGCCTGGGTCGCGCTGTTCGCCGCCTGCCACCGCCTGGTCCAGACCAAACGCCTGTCGACCTTCCCGCTGCGCGACCACGTGGCCGCGGTCAGCGTCGGCATCATCGACGGCGTCCCCAGCCTCGACCTGCCCTATGAAGAGGACGTGCGCGCCTCGGTGGACATGAACGTGGTGATGACCGGGCTCGGCGGCCTGGTGGAGGTGCAGGGCACCGCCGAGGGCGAGCCGTTCAGCCGGGCCGAGCTGGACACGCTGCTCGACATGGCCGGCACCGGCATCACCGAGCTGGTGCGAGAGCAGAAACGGGCGCTCGGCCCGCTGCTGGAGGAGGCGGCCATCCCGCCACTGCGGCGGCTGGCGCTCGGCCCGGCCCCCCTCGACCTCGGCGGCCGGCAGCGTGCCGGCGGGGGCCAGTGAGCGGGGCGGAGCGGCCACGCATCCTGCTCGCCACCGCCAACCAGGGCAAGCTCCGTGAGCTGCGCGCGATCCTCGCGGACGTGCCGGTCGAGCTGGTCGGCCTCGACGACGCCGGCCCCGGCCCGCCGCCGCGGGTCGAGGAGACCGGCCGGACGTTCCTCGAGAACGCCCTCATCAAGGCGCATGCCTATGCGGCCTGGGCAGGGCTGGCCGCGGTGGCCGACGACTCCGGCCTCGAGGTCGACGCGCTCGGCGGAGCGCCGGGTGTGCGCTCGGCACGCTATGCCGGCCCCGCCTCCAGCGACCAGGAGAACCTCGACAAGCTCCTGCGCGAGCTGGCCGGGGTGCCGCCGCAGCGGCGCGGCGCCCGCTTCCGCTGCGCCGCCGTGCTCGCCGACCCTGACACCAGGCGCGAATGGCACGCCGAGGCGGCCTGGGACGGCCGGATCGTCGGGCCGCCGCGCGGGTCGAACGGGTTCGGCTACGACCCGGTGTTCGTGCCCGACGGCTGGGACCGCACCAGCGCCGAGGTGGACGCCGCCACCAAGGACGCCGCCTCCCACCGCGGCAGGGCGTTCCGCACCCTCCGCCCGGCCATCCAGGCCTGGGCGGCCGAGCGCACCTCCTGCGATCGCGCGTCCGCCGCTAACGCCGATTTCCACGCAGGTTGTTCGACGCAACCTTCTGCGGTGATCACCAGGCGAGCAGCCGGGCCATCGATGCCCTGACCTCGTACGACACGTCACGGCACGGGCTGTCCCCGGCATGTGATCGTGGCTTATCCAGCTGCTGAACCACACTGATGTGATTTGGTATCGATGCGAGACACCATGAGGAGAGGGCCGTATTGCCCGGCTCAGCGCAGGACAGACAGGGGTAAAGCTGTCGATCACGGCATGATCCAGGCGCGAACGGGCACCGGCGGCTTCGCGGCGCATGTCGTAAACCTGCCATATGGCAGCCAGATCACCACAACACGATGGGGCCGGGGTTCACACACGCCCGCACAAGTGAACTGGCTGCCTTGGGCGCCCTACGCGCCCGGCTGCCCGGCTTCCACGCCGTCACAACCGCACCCTGCGCTACGAGTTCGCCTGAACCTTGCGCCGAACCAGTTGCGTGGAAATCCGCGCTAATTCCGATCCGAAGGCACCGTTCCTCGCCTCCGCTCGGTGAGCCAGGTACGTGCCGTTCGCACATCTGGCGTGTCTGGCGCCACCTGTCTGCGGCTGGAGGAGGCAGGGATGCGTCGCTGGGTCGGGGTACTCGCTGGGATCGTCACCTGCGTGCTGATCGTCTCGCTGCTGCCGCTGGCACCCGCCACGGCCGCGGCCAGGGCGGCTGCCGCCGCGGCGCCGTCCGGGGCGGCGGCCAAGCCGGCGGTCGCACCGCCGTCGGAGGAGGTCGCCGCGCTGCGGCAGGCCCGCAAGAGCGGCCATCGGGTGGAAGTGACCGGGCGGCGGTCGGAGACGACCACGGTGTGGGCCAACCCCGACGGGTCCCTCACCCGCAAGATGGCGGCCGTGCCGGAGCGCTGGCGCGACGGCCAGGGCGGCTGGCACGACCTGGACCTGACCCCTGGCCGCCGGTGCTGACGGGAGCCTGGCGCCCCGCTCGGCGCTGCCGGGGGCGGCGCCGCGGCTGCCCGCCACCGCCGACGGGGTGATCACCCTGTCGACCGGGGCGGGGGTGTTCGGGCTCGCCCACCCCGGGGCGAGCGCGGCGCCGCCGCTGACCAGCGGCGGCCTGGTGCGCTACCAGGGGGCGCTGGGCGGCCGTGACCTCCAGGTGCGGGTGCTGGTGCACGGCGTGGAGGAGTCGGTGGTCCTCGACAGCGCGGCGGCGGTGACGTCGTGGACCGATGTGTTCACGGTGCCGGCCGGGGTCAGCGCGCGGGCTGGTGGGCCGGGGGTGGAGTTCGTCGATGCCGCCGGCCAGGTGGTGGCCAGCTTCGGCGGTGGGCGGGCCCACGACCAGACGCCGGGGGTGGTCGGCGGCAACGGCGTGGAGACCGACGTGGCCAGCCGGCTGGTCAGCCAGGACGGCCAGCAGGTGAGCGTGCGGGTCAGCGTGGACCCGGCCTGGGTGGCGGACGCGGCCAGGGTGTTCCCGGTCACCGTCGACCCGTTGTTCTACGTCAACACCGCCAGCCGAGGGGGCAGCGACACCTTCACCGAGAACGACAGCAGCGTCCCGCAGTGGTCGTCAACGGAGGTCAAGATCGGCTACGGGTTCGGCGGGGCTGGCACCGCCGTGGCCCGCTCGTATCTGCGGTTCGATCTTGGCAGTGCGCCTGGTGGCGATCTTGTGGTCGACGAGGCGCACCTGAGGATCTTCAACAAGGCCAGCGGCACCAAAGCCTCCGGTGGGGACCCGTGCGCGGCGCAGCCGGTGACCCTGCGCGGGCTGGCGTCGGGGTTCAACTCGTCCACGATCTGGGCCAACCAGCCCGGCGGGGACTCCTTCGGGGTGGTGTCGACCACGTCGTTTGCCTACGGCGGGGGGACGGCGTGCAGCCCCAACGGGGCGTGGGCGAACCTCGACCTGACCAGCCTGGCGAAGCGCTGGCTGGAGCAGCGTGCCACCAACTTCGGGCTGCAGTTGCAGGCCACCGAGAACATCGGCGGCGGGTGGAAGAGCTTCGCGTCCGGGGAGAGCGGCGGCAGCAGCGCCCCAGCGCTGTATGTGACCTATACCAGCGACGCGGTGCAACTGCGGGACCCGCCGCGGCTGGTGCGCGCCAACGGCGCGGCGCTCGAGTGGACCCGCTACCAGAGCCTGACCGGGGTCGCGTTCGACCGCTACGAGGTGCACCGGGGGACCACCGCCGGGTTCTCCCCGTCGGCGTCGACGCTGCTGACCACCATCCGCGACCCCGACACCACCACCTGGCAGGACACCACCGCCGCCGCCTCCACCGCGACCCTCGCCAAGACCTTCTACTACAAGGTGGTGGCCAACACCTGGAAGTCCAACCAGCTCGCCGTCGTCATGCCCGTGGCTGAGACCGCGAGGCTGACCCTGCAGCCGGATGCGCAGGCGGGCAAGGCGACCTACCTGGTGCAGGACCGCGTCGCCCCGGCTCCGGCTGCGTGCTATGACTGGCTCAACTACGGCGCCGCGGCCAACCTGCGCATCGGGACCTCGTCCGGCGGGGTGGTGCACCGGCCGCTGCTCGCCTTCGACCTGCGTGACATCCCGGCCAGGGCGACGGTGTCGGCGGCCACGCTCACGCTGTCGTATCCGGCGACCACCGCCCCGACCAATCTGGCGGGGCGGGAGATCGAGCTGCACCGGGTGACCCGGGCCTGGGAGGAGGGCAAGGGGACCTATCCGGGGCAGTGCGACGGCTCCGGTGCTGACTGGTCGGAGACCCAGGGCGGGGTCCACTGGACTACGAGCACCGGGGGCGGTGACGTGGACGCGGTCGCCGATGCCATCGTTGGGCTCAAGTCGCGCGGCACCGATGGCAGCGACAGCTTCACGGTGACCTCGCTGGTGCAGGAGTGGGTCAACGGCACCGCGCCCAACCACGGCATGCTGCTCAAGCTCAACAACGAGGCCGTCCCGACCGACAACCCCTACTTCGACTACCAGTCCGACGACGCCGCCGATCCCACACTGCGGCCCAGTCTGACGGTCACCTTCGCCGACGACCCCGGCCTCAGCATCTCCCCGCGGGTGGCGCTGACCGTCCCCGCCGCGGGCGCCACCGTCAGCGGCCCGGTGCGGGTGGCCGCGACCGCCGTCGACGACCGCCGCGTGGATCAGGTGGAGTTCCTGGCCGACGGGGTGGTGAAGGCGACCGACTCGGCCGCGCCGTTCGAGGCCACCTGGGACTCCACCACCGCCACCAAGGGCGCCCACACCATCGCCGCGCGGGCCACCGACGACGCCGGTAACCCGCCGCAGACCTCCGGGTCGCAGGTCACCGTGGACAACACCGCGGGGCCGTCGGGGTCGGTGACCGCGCCGGCCGCGGGAGCGGTGGTGGCGGGCACCGCGGTGACCTTGGCGGCCAGCGCCAGCGGCAGCGGCGATGCGGTCAGGCAGGTGGAGTTCCTGGTCGACGGCGACCGGGGCGGCGATCCGGACACCACCTCGCCGTACTCGGTGAGCTGGAACACCCTGGCGCCGCTGGCGCCGGCCTTCGACGGCGCCCACCAGGTCCAGGCCCAGGTCACCGAGACCAGCGGGCAGCAGGTCCGCACCCCGGCGACCACCGTGACGGTCGACAACCGCACCACCAGCCAGTACAAGGCCAAGCTCGACCTCAACGTGGCCAACACCGACCCCAGCGACGACGGCGTGGTCCCCGAGTGGATGCCCGACAACACCACCGCCAGCGAGGTGCAGGACCCCTATACCGGCACCGTCAACCCTGACGGGACCAGTGGTGGCAGCCTTGGCCGGTCGCTGACCAGCGCCCCGCACGACTCCACCGGGCCGACCCCGCCCTGCCCGGCCGACGCCTACTGCCCCACCGTGACGGTCAAAAACGACAGCGGCGTGGCCTGGAAGAACAGCACCGGCCTGGACCTGCGGGTGTGGTACCGCTGGTATGCACCCAACGGCGCGATCCTGTTCGAGGGGCCCGCCAACGACCATTTCCCCAACAACTTCCCGCCCGGCGAGGTCCAGAACTTCCCCTTGGTGATCCAGCCGCCCCCGCTGCCGCCTGGGGCGGAACTGGGCGCCTACCGGCTGCGCATCGACCTGTACGACGTACCCACCGGCACCTGGTTCGCCGCCCAGGGCAACCCGCCGGTCGACCGCCCTGTCCTGGTGGCCAGGAAGCTGAAGGACAAGCTGGGGCTGGAGCGGTTCTGGCACTACGACGGCGAGGACGCCGGCGCGGGCATGAGCACGCTGGCCAACGTGGCCAACGGCAACATGCTGCTGCGCTGGTCGCCGTTGTTCGCGCCGGGGCGGGGCCTTGCCTCGATGGTGGACCTGACCTACAACTCGCTGGAAGACCACTCCAAGAGCCCGGCCGGCAACAACTTCTCGCTGGCGATGAGCGGGCTGACCCGCCTGGGGGAGTCGCTGGACGTCCATCCCAACAAGGCCGACCAGGTCAGCGGCCGCAGCAACAAGTGGGTGGAGCTCATCGACGGCGACGGCACCACCCACCGCTTCACCGGAGCGACCCAGCCCGACGGGTCGACCCGCTGGACCGAGCCGGCAGGGGTGAACCTGTATCTGCGCAGCATCGACGCCAACCCGGCGGAGCGGCACTGGGCGCTGACCCGCCCCGACAAGGTCACCTTCTGGTTCAACACCGACGGGTTCCCCACCGCGGTCACCGACCGCAACGGCAACACGCTCGGGTTCACCCTGCAGCAGACCCCGGCGGGTGAGGACCCCGGCGGGCCCGCGTGGCGCGTGATCAAAGTGACCGACCCCGCCGGGATGGCCGGGGTGGCCAACCGGGACTTCACCATCGACTACTGGAGCAGGGACGAGGCCAAGAAGGCGCACGTGCGCGGCAAGATCCAGCGGATCAGCGACCACGACGGCTCGGCGCTGGACTTCGACTACTACGACGACGGCAACCTGCTGCGCCTCACCCAGCAGGGTGGGACCACCGCCAACGGCAGCCCCCTGGCCGACCGGTCGTTGGTGTTCACCTACACCACCTCCGCGGGTGGCGCTCCGACCATCGCCGACCCGGCCAACCCCGACCCCAAGACCGCCAACCAGTCCACCCGGATCTACGGCGTGCGCGACCCGCGCGGCAACCAGACCACCTTCGCCTATTTCGGGCCCAGCGAGGGCGCGCAGCTCAGGTGGAAGCTCAAGAGCCGCACCAACCGGGCCGGCAAGCAGACCAGCTTCGGCTACGACCTGGCCGGCCAGGTGACCACCGTGACCGCGCCGCTCAACCGGGTCACCAAGTACACCTATGACACCGACGGCAAGGTCACCCAGATCACCGACCCGCTGAACCAGCCCACCCAGGTGGAATGGACCAGCGACTTCAAGGTCAGCAAGGTCACCGAGCCGACCAGCAAGTTCACCACCTGGACCTACAACGCCAACGGCTACCTGACCTCGCGGCAGAACCAGATCACCACGCGCGTGGAGCGCACCGAGCTGACCTACACCGACTCGCCGGTGGATGCCGCCGACACCGGTAACCACCTGAGCTTGCTGGCGACCGTGTCCACCCCCAAGGGGGTCGCCACCACGAACGTGCCCGACGACTTCCGGTGGGTCTTCGTCCCTGACGCGGCCGGCAACCCCGACAAGGTCACCGACCCGACCGGCGCGGTCACCGACTACGACTACAGCCTGGCCGGCAGCGCCAACCCGGGCACGGTCTCCGCGATCCATGACGCCAACGGCAACCCGCCCACGACCTTCCCCAGCTATGACCCCTCGGGCCAGCCCACCGAGATCAAGGATCCGCTGGGCAACTCGACCAAGTTCGGCTACGACCCTGACGGGCGCCTCATCTGGGTCCAGGACCCCAACCACGCCGCCGACACCGGCGACCCACGGGAGTTCCGCACCTGGTTCGACTACGACGCGTTCGGGCGGCTTGGCCAGCAGTCCGCGCCCAAGTCCACCCGCTTCGAGCGGGGCCGGCTGCTGTGGTCCGGCGCCGACTATGACCCCGACGACAACCTGCTCCGCCACGACCGGCCTCGACAACCAGGAGCACGAGCGCACCGAGCTGGTCTATGACGACGCCGGCAGGCTGAGCAAGCGGACCGATCCCAAGGGGGTGGTGTCGGCCGCCGTCGCCGACGACTTCACCACGCTGGTCGACTACGACCCGCTGGACCGGGTGGTCCGCCAGACCCAGTACGGCACCAGCACCAGCGACAAGCGCATCACCCACCTGTGCTACGACCTGGCTGGGGACCTGCGGTCGGTGACCGCGCCCAGGGCAGGGCTTGCCACGGTGGCCTGTCCGGGCACGGGGCCGCTGACGGGGGTGGGGTTCACCGCAAGCTTCGACTACGACCCGGCTCACCGCCGCCTGGCCAGCCGTGACCCGCTCGGCCACGAGTCCCGCGTCGGCTATGACGCCAACGGCAACCCCACCACCCAGGAGCAGGACATCACCACCGGCCGGCTGGCAAAGTCCACGGTCGACTATGACCAGCGCGACGCGCCGGTCACCGTCACCGAGCGGCTGGACGGCGCGACCGGCCGGGACGTGACCAGCCGCATCGAGTACGACCACAACGGCAACCGCGCGCGGATGGTCTCCCCGCGCGGCAACGACGCCGCCGCCGGGTCCGCCCCGTTCACCAACTACGTCACCGCGTTCACCTACGACGCCGCCAGCCGGCTGACCAGGGTCGCGTTGCCGTTCGACGCCCGCGATGGGACCGAGCGGCAGTACCTGCACCGCGCCTACGACCCAGCCGGGAACCTGGCCTGGGCGAGCCTGCCGGTCACCGCCGCCAGCCCCGCCAGCGTGCAGGACAGCGCCCGCACCCTGGAGGCCTATTTCGACCCGGGCTGGATCCGCAGCTCCGACGACCCGGCCAACCCCAAGGTCCGCTTCGACTACACCGCCCTGGGCCAGCAGGCCCAGCGCACCCCCGAGCGCAGCGACACCCCCGGCACGCTCGACACCGCCAGGCGGATGACCTGGGCGTACTACGCTGACGGGCCGCTCAAGCAGCGGACCGACCAGGGCGGCCAGGCGGCCAGCTACAGCTATGACGCCAACAACAACCTCACCAGCGCCCACAACGCCTCGGGGCTGACCGACCCGGGCGAGCAGCCGGTCGACACCCAGGCCACCTGGACTGGCTTCGACGAGGTCGCCAAGACTCGCTTCCGCAAGCAGGGCGCCGCCGTCTGGACCTTCAGCGACGCCACCTACGACGCCGACGGCAACATCGCCGGCCGCCGCAGCAACGGCGAGGAGGACGACGCCGGCACCCAGACCAAGGCGCCGCGCAGCTCCCAGTACAGCTACGACGGGGCCGACTGGCTCAGCGGGCAGCTGGACCTCGGCACCGATGGGGCCTGCGCCGGGGACCAGCGGATCGTCACCAGCTTCTGGGCGACCGGGTGGCAACAGCAGCGTGACAGCTACCGTGCCGGCGCCGGCTGCGGCAGCGACCCGACCACCTGGCCGAAGAAGCAGACGACCACCTGGGGCCAGTTCGACAACGGCCTGCCGCGCACCCTGGAGACCGTCAACGGCGCGGGCGTGACCACCGAGTCGCACACCGTCGGCTACACCGACGACAACGGCACCTATGTCAACGGCAACCGCACCAGCGACCACTACCTGCTCAAACGCGGCCAAGGCAGCACCGCCACCACCTGCGTGGCCACCAGCCCGTGTGACGCCAAGTACGGCTACGACGCCCGCGACCGGCTGGTGTCGCATCAGCTACGGGCGGGCACGACCAACACCTACACCTATGATGAGCCCGCCCGGCTGATCGGCGACCAGAGCGTCCGCGCGGGCAACCTCACCACCCAGGTCGAGGGCGGGGTCACCGCGACGAGGACCTACACCGGCCAGCAGCTCACCACGCTGACCACCGGCGGGGCGACCGGCAAGTACTGGTATGACCCGCTGGGCAACCTCGACTGCGTCACCACCACCACCGGCACCCAGGACGACTGCTCCCCCTCAGATGGCGCCACACCTTCGGCGAGCCTGGTCGCCGACAACGCCTACGACTATTTGAACCGGCTGGCCGACCTGCGCTATTTCGCGGCCGGCACGCGCACCGACACGGCCGACTACACCTACGACGCGTTGGACCGCACCACCAGGGAAGACGAGGACCACGCCGGCAGCGCCAACGACCGCACCACCAGCAACAGCTTCCTGGGCCTGTCCAACCTCATCACCCAGGAGCAGCAGACCGGCGGGGCCGACCCCAAGACCAAGACCTACGCCTACGACGCCTACGGCCAGCGCCTGTCGCTGACCGACACCAACACCGCCACCGGGGCGACCGACACCTATTCGTATGGCACCGATGTGCACGGGTCGGTCTCCCAGCTGCTGGACGACGCCGGCGGCGTCAAAGCCAGCTACGGCTACAGCGCCTTCGGCGGCGCCGACGCGCCCTCCTCCGACCCGCAGGCGCTGACCAGCGGCGACCCCGACCCGCAGACGCCGCTGAACCCCTACCGGTACGCCAGCCGCCGCATCGACTCGGGCACCGCCCCATCGGGCGCCCCGACGGTGCCCGCGGGTGCTGGCGGCTACGACATGGGCGCGCGCCGCTTCGGGCCCGACATCGGCGGGTTCCTGCAACGCGACCAGTTCGACGCTGCGCTGGCCGATCTTGGCCTGGCACTGGACCCACTGACCCAAAACCGCTACGCGCTGGCCGGTGGCAACCCGATCAGCTACCTCGAGTGGGACGGCCACATCGCGCTGACCCAGCAGCAGCTCATCGACGTCAACACCGCCCCGCCCGCCGGTCCCGACCCCGCCACCCAACAGCTGATCAACATCAACCAGCCCCCACCGACAGGCGGGTCCAGTGGGTCGGGCGGGTCCAGCGCCACCAGCACCAGCGCCGGGTCGGGACAGGCCAGCAACCAGGCACAGCGTGGTTTTGCGCCCATTCCTGTTAGGGTGGCAAGAGGGGTAGCAGGGGCAGGAATGCGAGCTTTGTCAGTCCTGGCGCTTGGCGCACTCTTGCTTGGCGGCGATACCCCCCAAGGGGCACAAGGCCGTCCATCAGTCGATGTGGATGTAAGAAAGAAGGCCGGAGCCTGCCTGGAGAAGTCAGGAAAAGAGCCGTCCGATGCCCCCAAGTATGGGCCTCTCAATGCAAGGCGTGCCACGAGCGCAGAGAGATGTCTAGGACAGGACGCGACCGGAAGTGGCACTCGTAATCTCAACCTTAGATATGATGTAGGAGATTACCGACTAGGTAAGGAGGCAGCGCATCTCCTTGCATACTCATTGGGTGGATGGAACAAGTCAGACAATGGTGTGTGGGCGTGGCCGAAGGTCAATGATGTCATGGAGACGGTCGAGAGTTTTGCCAGACGTTCGAAGAACAAGGGCATGAGAGTTTACATTCATGTGGAGGCGCTCTATAGACCTCGAACTGGTTCCTCCGTCGGTCCCTACGCCCTCCGCATATACGCTGAGAACGCGATACAACAAGGCTACGACCTCACGGTTGCAAACGACCAATCCGGAACGATAATCAGCGGTGGTAGATTTATCTCTTACCACGGAGAAGGCTGAACGCTGGACTCGCCGGAGGGCATTTGCGCAGGTCAGGCACAGTTCGAATATCCAGCTACTTCCGCACTCTTTAGCAGGTGCGCAGCTTCATGGTCATTAACTCGAGGGTACTGTAGGCCATGTATGAAGATACGGGTATGAGTGAGCTGGGCTGGATTGGGGCAGCCAAACGCAACGCGGCGTCCATGGGCGATGGATCACACCCGGGCGCGGTGCGGCTGCGCGACGACGACTTGGGCCAGTCTCTGGTGGTTTCGCGATATGCGTGGTCGGGACCGGAACACTCGAGACACACGTTCTTTACCTGAACTGCCATCGGCACAGCGCAGGAGGTCCTTGGATTGCGCCTGCGAGCGGTACCACATCCGGTGATGGAGCGTGTAGCCGCAAAAAGCGATCCCGCCGAGCTGCTGGTCGCGCACCAATCCAGCAACTCATGGGCAACCCGCTAGCTAGCTCGCCATGCAAGGATGTACGTTTGCGCAATGCTACTGCTACAGTACCCGGTCGCAGCGAGGAAGGCGGTAGGTGGGTCGATTGAGACTTGAGCCACCAGACTTTGATCCGATGTTCCAATCCGGCAACCGGTACCGGTTGCCGGACCCAGACGGCACCGTGGCGGTGGTGGAGGTCCTTGACGCCGGACTGCTACATCTTCCAACCGGACGGCTGGTCGCCTGTGACCCGTTTTTCGGTTCGTCCATCCACGAATCTTGCGCTGCCTTCACCGTGACCGTGCCGCCTGGCCACTACCCAGTAAGCGTGGCAGCCGCTCGGGTCGATCCTGCGCCGCCTGACATGGCGTCCTCGTTGCGATTAGGGGTGGCGGCGAAGCTGACCATCCGCGACGAGCCGGTGGTGGCGTGGGAGCTGGCGTTGCGGCCTGGGCAGGACCTGGCGGCGCTGGGGCCGGACGAGAGGTATTGTTTTGGTGTTGACAGTGGCAACGGGAGCTTTTTTGATGCCTCGGCGGTTGATGCCGTGGTCGCCCTTGATGACTGGGGCATCGATTTCGAAGAGGATGAGCTGAGCCCGGAGCGCGTTCGGTTTCTTGAGGAGCTGCACAGGAAGGCTTGGGCCAATCTCGTGGTGGATGCAGCGGCTGAGCTGAATATCGTCATGTTTGACTGCGGGCGAGGGGATGGGTGTTATGCCACGTGGATCGGTCGCGGTGCGACGGGAGCGCCTGCCTGTTTTGCTGCTGACCTTGTCTTGCTGTCCGATAGCTTTGGGCCGCTCAGTGGCTGATTGCTGAGTGCGGGCGACGAACAAGCTACAGCGCCGCGCGCAGGAGCGCGTCGCGTCGGCTGGTCAGGGTCGCGGCGTCCAAGTCGCCGCGACCCGTGGTCGTGGGCGACCGGCAAATACTGGTACGACCCGCTGGGCAACCTCCCGCTGGGCAACCTCGACTGCGTCACCACCACCGCCGGGTCGCAGGCCGACTGCTCGCCAAGCGACGGCGCCACCGCGTCGGCCAGCTTGGTCGCCGACCACGCCTACGACTCCCTTAACCGCCTCGCCGACCTGCGCTCCTTCGCGGCCGGCACGCGGACCGACACGGCCGACTACACCTATGACGCGTTGGACCGCACCACCAGGGAGGTCGAGGACCACGCCGGCAGCGCCAACGACCGCACCACCAGCAATAGCTTCCTGGGCCTGTCCAACCTGATCACCCAGGAGCAGCAGGCCGGCGGGACCGACCCCAAGACCAAGACCTACGGCTACGACGCCTACGGCCAGCGGGGCGCATGTACACGATGCCTGGCGGTGGGTACGAAATGCAGTTTCCGTACGCCATCCCGCCCGACTGAAGGTCGTCGAATGAGCGAGCAGGAGATGCGGGACGCCTGGATCAGCTTTCGGCGCTCGGCCAGCGATCAGGCCGTCGCCGGCAAGGAGAGCCAGGCGGCCCTGTTCGCGCTGTTTGACTACTATCGAGCGTTGTCTCCGGGCGATCGCGCGATCATCGATCGCCTCTTGGTGGAGCAACTGACCTCTGATGATGAGACCGACCGTTTCGATGCTCTAGCGATTCTTCGCGAGTTCCGGATCGCATCCGCACTGCCCGCGCTCCGTGCCCTGGCCGACCGGCTGGAAGTCGCCCGAGGGCCCAGCGCACCCTACGAGTGGGCGAAGGTCAACAGGCTCATCGGTTTGCTGACGGAGGCTCAGGGAGCATGAGCGCCGTACCACGCCTCCGGCTCAGTCACCGAGGCGGTGCAGGTGCTGCACTCCGTCACGGTCCGACCCCGCCTGGCGCTACGGCCGAGGAGATCGCACAAGTCGAGGCGTACTACCAAGCGTTCGAGGAGGGCGCGCTCTCGCCGACTGGTCGTGTGTCGACGACGGGTGAGCTGCGGCCTGCAGCATCCAGGACGGCGGCTGAGGAACGGCTCGCTGGGATGGAGCGAGGTGAGCCTTACGTTGGCCACGTCGGCCACGCTCTCGACACCGGCGGGTTCCTGCAACGCGATCAGTTCGCCGGCGCCTTGGCCGATCTTGGCCTGGCCTTGGACCCGCTGACCCAAAACCGCTACGCCCTGGCCGGCGGCAACCCGATCAGCTATGTCGAGTGGGACGGCCACATCGCGCTGACCCAGCAGCAGCTCATCGACGTCAACACCGCCCCACCCGCCGGTCCCGACCCCGGCCACCCAACAGCTGATCAACATCAACCAGCCCCCCCGACGGGCGGGTCGGGCGGGTCGGGCGGGTCGGCCTCGTCCAGTGGGTTGGCGACGGCTCCTCCCACGGTGGCTCCTCCGAGGATCCTTCCGCCCCCACCGGGAAGGGTCCCGCCTATCGCACGGGGTCGAGGTGGGCTAGGCGTCCTTGGGCTCCTACTCGGCCTCCTCTCGCTCTCAGGCGATACCCCGCAGCATCAAAAGCTGGATGTAGACCCGGAGGAGCGGAAGGAAGGCTGTCTCAGCCAGCCAGCCGAGAGGCCATCGTGGACGCAATACTGGAAACTTGACAGTAAAGGACGTGCTCAAGGCGCAGAGGCGTGCCTCGGCCTCGACGTCGAGACCCGTTCCGGGCTCTGGCCTGACGCCGACACTCGTTCAGAACTCAATCCCGGTATCCGACGGCCCACGCCAAGGGGGTACCGGTCAGGCGTGCATCATCGGGGCGCACCTCATTGCCGATAGCCTTGGTGGCTATAACATCATAGAAACATCGTGCCGCTGTATATAGGACGCAACCTCAGCGATATGGACAAGTACGAGAACGAGGTAAAGAGGCGCACTAGGGCTGGAGAACGAGTGTATTACTTCGTCAAGCCCGTCTACGGACCGCGCCTCCCGCCCATCGGCTTGGAGGTCTACATCTACAGCACCAGAAGCCGTCCAATCACTGACGGCTGGGTGCCCAACGCTCCTCCTGATCCTCAGCCCAGCCTGTTCAACGAGAGCGGTTAATGACTGGCGAACTTCTAGAGAGATTTCTGGTTTGAACCGATATGGGAGGTTAGTCACCGCAGAGGTGTAGTGCTGCCAGGAGCTAGCAGCAGGGCGGGGCGGGATCCGACGTGACAATGCGAGAGGCAGCGAGCAGGTCCATATGACGATTCAGCCACCAGATCTGGATGCCATGTTCCGGCCCGGCGTCCGCTACCGCCTCATCAACCCCGACGCTGAGGATGAGGAGGCGGTGGTGGAGGTGTGCAATGCCGGAAGGCTGCATCTTGCCACCGGACGACTGGTGGCCTGTGATCCGTTCTCGGCGTCCAGTCTTGCCGAGGACACGGCTGCCTTCACCGTGACCATGCCACCCGGCCGCTACCCCGTCACGCTCTCCAGAGCTCGCGTCGACAAACCCACCGACCCTGAGATCCCGGCGGGGCTGTCGTTGGTGGCCGCGGCCAGATTGACGATCCGCGATGAGCCCGTGACACGGTGGGAGCTGGCACTGCGGCCCGGGCAGGACCTCGCGGGGCTCGAGCCCGGCGGGTTCTGGGGGTTCTATGGGTTCGGGGTTGATAGCGGTGCCGGTGCGTTTCTGGACCTATCGGCGCTTGCCGAGCTTAGTCGCCTGGGTGAGCCGGGCCCGAGGATGTGGCAGCCCCGGGGGCTGGACGAGGTCAAGTCTGCGCTGCTGGCAGACCAGATGGTCGACTTGGTCGTGGACCGTGCGGCGGAGCTCAATGTGGTGATATTCCTGTGCGCGATGGGAGACGGGGGGTACCCGGTGTGGATCGGCCACACGGCCGCTGGCGAGCTTGCCTGCTTCGTCGCGTACCTTGAGTTGCTGTCCCATCACAGCTCAGGACCGCTCCCTGACTGAATCAAATGGTCGGGTAGCCCGGGGGTGAGATTCCCCCGGGCTATCCGACCTTTCGGACCTTTCAATATGCAGGGGAGTGGACGGAGTTCCTATTAGTTACGATAAGTATTACTTCGCAGGCAGTGGCATGAGAGGCCTCACCGGTGAACAGGCGAGTGCCGCTGAATCCGCTACCTCGAGTGGGACGGCCACATCCCGCTGACCCAGCAGCAGCTCATCGACGTCAACACCGCCCCACCCGCCGGTCCCGACCCCGCCACCCAACAGCTGATCGACATCAACCAGCCCCCCCGACTGGCGGGTCGGCCTCGTCGGGCGGGTCCAGCGCCACCAGCGCCAGTGCCGGGTCGGGGTAGGCCAGCAACGGGGCCTCGCCCTCGATCATCGAGCGCGGCATGGGGATCGTCGGGCACTACCTTGATGGGCTTGGCAGCGGGTTCGTGGGTGGTGGCAGGCAGGCGGTCACCGGGTTGTGGGAGCTGCGCTATCGGGAGAACTGGACCTGGGGCAACGCGCAGCAGGCCGTGGGATGGGTGGCGCCCGCGGCGTCGGACCGGACCAGGATCGGCTGGGTGCGGGCCTGCTTGGGCAGCGCGGCCAGCGCCATGCCCAGCACGGCCAGGTGGTCGTTGGCGGTGTTGGACCCGGCGTTGCCGGGCCGCAGGACCCCTGCCAGCGTCTCCCCGGTCCCATCGCCGCGGTCCAAGAAGGCCGGCAGCGGGTGGAAGCCGTAGCCGTGTTTGTAGGTCGGCGCTGCGCCCTGCTTGTCGGAGTGGGCCGTGACCAGGGTCGCAAGACCCGGTACCAAGACTCTTGGCGCCGACCCGTCCTCTGGCGCCTACAGGGGGCGGTGACCTCGCCGCCAGCGGTCAGGCTGCAGTGCTTGTGATAGCTCGGTAACCGATATATTGTGGGCGCATGGCACACGCCCATCGCCCAGCGCGCCCGATGCGGGAACCCACCTACTTCGTGCTCGCCGCGCTCCTGGACGGCCCACTGCACGGCTACGGGATCATCCAGCACGCCTACCAGCTCTCCGGACAGCGGGTCCGGCTGGCCGCCGGCACCCTCTACGAGGCACTCGACCGGCTCGCCAACAGCGGCGAGGTCGCCGTCGACCGGGAGGAGACCGTCGACGGGCGGGTGCGCCGCTACTACCGCCTGACCGACCAGGGCCGCCACGCCCTCCAGCAAGAGGCGACCCGGATGGCGCAGGCCGCACGGATCGTCACACGCCGGCGCGCCACGCCGGCAAGGAGGCCGTCCCCAGCATGAGCCGCCGACAACAGCTCCACCAGCGCTGGCACAGCTTGCTGCTGCTGGCCTACCCGCGCGCCTGGCGGCGCGAGCGCGGCGCCGAGATCCGCACCACGCTCCTGGAGGCATCCCAGACCCAGTCCGGGCGGCTGCCCGCGCTCAGGGAGGCGGCCAGCCTGCTGGTGGGCGGCCTGCGGACCCGCGCCCGGACGTCCGCCGGTGGCTCCGCTGGCAGGCTGTGGCACGGCGGGCTGCACCTGGGGGCGCTGTCGCTGCTGCTCGGCCAGGCCGCCGCCGCGCTGCAGATGCAGTGGGCCGAGCTGGTGTGGGCGCGCTCCCAACACGCCTTCTACCTGCCCAGCCCGCTGGCGTTGCTGCCCCTCCTGGGCGCGGTGAGCGTGCTGCGCGGACGCTGGCGCGTCGGGCTGGTACTGACCGCGCTGACCGCCGCGACCGCGTTCAGTCCGGCGGTGGGCGACCTTGACCCGTGGGGGGACTCGTGGGGCACAGCGGTGGGCTATCTGCTGCCGGTTGCCATCATCGGCTGGCTGGCCTGGCAGCGGCCACCGCGCCAGCCACGGTCGTGGCTGTGGCTGCTGGTCCCCGTCCTGGTCGCCCTGGACGCCACCGTAACGGGCTATGCCATCAACGGCACCGGCGGGCAGGTCACCTGGCTGCTGCTGCCCGCGCTGCTTGTTGGTGCCCTGGGACTGGCCCCGGTCGACCCACGGCCGGCGATCGGCGCCGCCGTCTTCTTGGCACCGCAGCTCGCCAGGATCCTCGAGACTTCCCTGGCCATCCGGCAACCGATCGGGGTGCTGCTGTGGGCCGGCGGCACCCTGGCGTTGCTGCTCGCGGCCATCTGGGGCACTCGCCGGCTCGCCCACGCATGACCGGCGCGGCCAAGCGCTTGCACGCAACCGTCTGGCGCGGCCGTTGAGTCCCCAACAGGCCACGGAACGCCTGGTCAGGCCCTGAGATCGAGCGGCAAGGCGGACGTATCCCTGAGCAAGGCGTGCAGCCCATGCCGGTGATGGCCGGCATGGGGCGCACGGGTCGCGGTCGGTTGCGTTTACTTCAGGATACGTGGGATCAGGCCCCGCCAGGTCCGCGGGCCGACGATCCCGTCCACGCGCAGTCCGAGGTCACACTGGGCGCGGCGGACGGCGGCCTCGGTCCGGGGGCCGAAGTTGCCGTCGACGGTGACCGGATATTCGTTCTTGGTCAGCTCGACCTGGGCGGCGGAGACGAACCCGCCACGGTCGCCGCGGGCGACGATGAACGAGGCGAGCGACCCCCACGTCTGCGGGCCGACGACGCCGTCGACGCGCAGCCCGCGCAAGCGCTGGAACACGCGGACGGCCGCGGCGGTCCGCGGGCCGTAGCTCCCGTCGGCGGCGACGCTGAAGTGGTTGATGTCGCTCCATCCGCGCAGCATGTGCCGCAGCGCGGTCACATCAGCGCCGCGGCTGCCGATACGCAGGACCCGCCAGGGCAGGGCGGGCGCGGTCGCCTGGCAGCCAGTCAGTGCCAGCGGCATCATCGCGGCCGGCGGCGTGGCGAGCGCGGCTGGTGTGGCGCCGCCGGGCACTCCCACCGCGATGCCGGTGATCAGGGCGAGCAGGGCCAGCGCGCCCGCCACCGATCGCACCGTCCCGCGGTGTCGGGGCCGCGAGAACTCACGCAATCGCTGCATTGCAGGCCTCCTCTCCGGTCACCACACCTCAGGCGTGGCGACCCTTGGCATATTCCTCACCCGCTTGGACGGGCCGTGTCGGCGCGCTCGTCCCAGCGCGCGTTGCAGATCGGTCACACCACGGCCACAGCGCAGTGCCTTGGTCGCGAGTGCGACTCAGGCGGTCAGCGCGACCACGCGGCCAATGTCGGGTGAGCCGAGGCCAAGGCGGATACGCTCAGCGGGTGAGGGACTCGGCCGCGGCGATCAGCTGCTGGCTGCTGGCCGCCCCGCTGAGGGTGACCACCACCTTGCCGCTGCGGAACCACAGGTAGGGCGCGTCGGCACTGGGCCGGCCAAGGTGCGCGACCGTGCCGGCGTAGGCGCCGGCCCGCAGCCGGTACCGGCTGGTGACCCGCTGGATCCCCTCACCGCCGAAGGGGTCCTCATATTGCGGGCTGCCCAGCTCCTGATCGCCCACCAGCAGGGTGGTCAGCACCAGGCGCTCCAGGCCGCTGCCGTAGACGGCGACCACCAGGTCCTGGCCCTGCGGGTTCATACCCTCGCTGCCGGTCGGCCGCCCGACCGGGGCGAAGCCGGCGCGCAGCAGCCGCCAGCCCGCCCGGGGCAGCCTTGTGACCTGGGGCACCTTGTAGGATGCCAACGCCCTGGCCTGCCCGAGCGGCATGGGACGGAACTGGCCGGCCGCGCGGAACGTCGCGCCGGCCGGGACGGCGAAGGCCGCAGGCGGCACCGGGCCGTTGACCCGCCCGTAGGTGTAGCGCACGTCCCTGCGCACGATCACCCGGCCCGGCTTGGCGCGGTCCTGGTGCTGGATGCGCACTGGGAGGAAGGTGGCGGGGTCCAGCCACACCTCCAGGTGGGTGATCCGGGGCGGCCCCGCGTACAGCGACCATTCGTAGCGCAGCCGGAGCACGTAGACGCGGCGGCCCTCCCGCTTGGTGGGCGACGCCGGCTGGTCGCCGTCTTCCAGCCGGTTGCGGAACCACAGCGTCAGCCCCTCGCTCAGCGGCGCCAGGGCGTCCTGATCCTGCGGCGCGACCAGCGGCAGGCCAGTCGACACCACGGGCCGGAGGTCCTCCCTGTCCACCCATATCCGGCGGGCCGCCGGCCCGTTGTTGATCTGCAGGCGCGCCTGGGCGCCGGGGCCGCCCTCGACCCGGAGCCGGTCGGGGCTGGCGAACACGAAGCGGTAGCTGGTCGTGACGGTCCTGCCGGTGGGCATGGCGGTCTCGGTGCGAGTGAAGCGCCCCCGCAGCGTGCGCACCCCACTGGCCGCCTGCTCGGCCCGGGCCAGGACCCTGGCCAAGGTCAGCAGCTGCGGCTGGGGTCCAGGGGCTGTGGTGGGCACCGGCAGCGGCCCACGGCCGGCCGGGGAGACAAGGATGCTCACCGCCACCAGCGCCAGCACCACCAGCACGGCGGCCATCCCAGCCAGCCACAGCCGGCGCCGCCGACGCGGCTGGCCGAGCGGCTGGCCGTCGACCGGCTCAGCCGCCAGCCGCTCGGCCAGGGCCGCCTCGAACGGCGCCGGCCCCGACGGCAGCAGGACCTCCCGGGCCAGCGTGTCGACCCGGGCGAAGGCCGCCACCAAGGCCCGACACGTGTCGCACCCCGCCAGGTGCAGCTCGGCCAGGACGAGCTGCTCCGGGTCGGCCCGGCCGTCCAGCCAGGCCGACAGCGTCTGCTGCACGTGCTCGTGGACGGTCACGCCGGATCCTCCTCCCGTAGGCGTAGCGCGGTGGCCAGCCGCGTGCGGGCCCGGAACACCCGACTGGCCACCGTCCCGGCTGGGCAGCCGGTCAGGCCGCCAGCCTCCAGGTACGACAGGCCCAGGACCACGACCAGCAGGAACGCCTCCCGCTGGGCGGGCTCCAGCGCCCCAAGGGCCCGCTCGAGATCGCCGCGCAGCACCGGGTCACCGGCGCGCCGGTCGGCCAGCTCCGCGACCTCGTCGACCGGCACCGTCCGCACGGCCCGCCGGCGGACCTCGTCCAGCGCCACCCGCCGGGTGATGGTGTACAGCCAGGTCGCAAACGCCGCATCACCGCGGAAGGCGCCCAGGCCCCGCCAGGCCCGCAGGAAGGCCTCCTGGGCGATGTCCTCGGCCAGCACGCGGTCGCCGAGCAGCCCGCGGGCAAAGGCGCGTACGCCGGCCTGGTGTACCCGGACCAACTGCATGAACGCCTCGCGGTCGCCGTTTCGGGCTGCCCGCACCAGCGCCGCTTCGTCCACCCGTCCTCCCTATGGGCGCCGCATCCTCCCCAAGATGTAGACGCGAGCCACGCGCCAGATTTCCCTCCACCTACTCGCGGGTCGCAGTTGGACCTGGCGGCCGCTGGACGCACGCACGATCGAGCGTAGAGTCACCATGATCGAAAAGAGGGGTGTCATGGCCGACATGGCGGGCTCTCACCGCGTGGTTGACCCTGTTGGCAAGACCGGCTACGAGCTCGCGTTCGAGGACACCTTCGACGGCGACGCCTTGGACCAGGCACGTTGGTTGCCGCACTACCTGCCGCAATGGAGCTCCCACGAGGCAGCGGCCGCGAGGTACAAGCTCGGTGATGGCGTTCTGCGGCTGCTCATCGAGGCGGACCAGCAGCCATGGTGTCGTGAGTTCGACGGCCAGACCCGGGTGTCCTCGCTGCAGACCGGCGTCTTCGCCGGTCCGGCCGGCAGCACGGTCGGGCAGTCGCGCTTCAACCCTGGACTGGTCGTGCGCCAGGCACAGCACAACGCCAGGCTCTACACGCCGCAGTACGGCCTGTTCGAGCTCCGGGCCAAAGCCATCGACGACCCCCGCTGCATGGTTGCGCTGTGGATGATCGGCTATGAGGACGAGCCCGACCGGTCGGCGGAGATCTGCATCTGTGAGATCTTCGGGCGCAACGTGACGGCCAGCAGCGTGGGCGTCGGCATGGGACTGCATCCCTTTGGAGATGCGAGGATCCGCGACGAGTTCTCCGTGGAGCCCATCGCCATCGACGCCCGCGAGTTCCACGTCTACGCGGCCGAATGGACGCCCGACTACGTGGCGTTCTTCGTCGACCACCGGCTGGTCAAGACAGTCGAGCAGTCCCCCGGCTACCCCATGCAGTTCATGCTCGGCATCTACGAGTTCCCCGACGATGAGCAGCCAGCGCAACCGGCGCATCCGTATCCCAAGCAGTTCATCGTCGACTACTTCCGCGGCTACCAGCCCACCACGCCGCAACCGGGCCCGGTCCCACCCAGCCCGGCCTCGCCACGATAGATGCGGCGGACGATGTCCTCGATGTCGGGCTCCTCCAAGGTGAGGTCAGCAGCCGGTGACAGAGCTCGGCGATGTCGTCCAGATCGTGGGTGGTCAGAATCACGGTGGTGCCTTCCGCCCGGTTCAGCTCCCGGAGGAAGCCGCGCACCGCCGCCTTGGCCTCCACGTCCAAGCCGATGGTCGGCTCGTCCAGGAACAGCACCCTGGGCGCGGGCAGCACCGCTGCGGCCAGCTCCGAGCGCATCCGCTGGCCCAGCGACAGCGAGCGCACCGGGCTGGCCAGCAGCGGCCGAGCTGCAGCACCTCGATCAGCTCGCCCAGCCGGCGGCGATGGTCGCCCGCCGGCACCCGGTACAGGTGGCGCACCAGCTCGAAGGACTGCTCCAGCGGCAGGTCCCACCAAAGCTGACTGCCCAGATTTCTGCTACCGCACCTCCAAAAGCCTAGGTTGTCTGAGACGCTACTGGCCGCGTACGACTTGCGGTGTCGCCGACCGTCAAGGACGGGAGCGTGCCCCGACCGGTCCCAAACTCCAGGGTCAGGTCATCGACCATGGTCGAGCCGCGCGTCAGTGAGTGCCGGCGCCGCGCCCTGTCGGGCGGGTCTCGCCACGGTAGATGCGGCGGATCACGTCCTCGATGTCGGGCTCCACGATAGACAGGTCCTTGACCTCGTGGTGGGCGAGGACACTGGCGACAAGATAGGCAGCGGAGGTGCGTTGGCGGGCGAACCGGATCCAGCGGCGGGCGCCCTCGGCACGGACCACCTCGGCGTCGGCCAAGTCCGGTCCCGGCGTGAGGGTGGCCGTGGGGTCGGCGAGGTCGACAATGAGCATGCGCGTGCTGCCGAAGGTGGTATGGAGGTCGTCGATGGTGCCGTCGTAGACGATCCGGCCGTGGTCGATGACGATCAGCCGGCGGCACAGCTCGGTGATGTCGTCGAGGTCGTGGGTGGTGAGGACCACTGTAGTGCCCTCGGCCGCGTTGAGGCGCTGGAGGAAGCCGCGCACAGCGGCCTTGGCCTCGACGTCCAGGCCAATTGTCGGCTCGTCCAGGAAGAGGACGCGTGGGGCTGGCAGTACCGCGGCGGCCAGTTCGGCGCGCATCCGCTGGCCCAGGGAGAGGGCGCGCACCGGCTTGGCCAACAGCGGGCCGAGATCGAGCAGGTTCGCCAGTTCATCCAGGTGCCGCCGCCACGTTGACGTCGGCATTCGGTATAGGTGTCGGACGAGATCGAAGGAATCCAACAGCGGCAAGTCCCACCAAAGCTGAGTGCGTTGGCCGAAGACGACGCCCATGCGCCGGGCGAGCTGTCGGCGCTGCCTGGAGGGCGTGAGCCCGTCAACGGTGACCCGCCCGCCCGAAGGAGTCAGGATGCCGCACATCATTTTCATGGTGGTCGACTTGCCCGCCCCATTCGGGCCGGCGTAGCCAACGAACTCGCCGGCGGCCACCTGGAAGGTGACCCCGTCCACCGCAGCGCGTTCCGCCGCGGCCTCGCCTCGTATGCGATGCCCCCGGCGGCGCGGGCGGCGGAATCGTTTGGTCAGCTCTTCGACCTCGATCATGGTGGTCCGCTCACCTGGCAGGGTGGCCGGGGCGACCGGGCGGCGGCGGTCATTCGGTCACATTCCTTTCTGTTTGGCCAGCAACCCGATGCGATGACCAGCCGCCAGGACGCCACCGGGCTCCTTGCCGCTCAGGTTGAGGCGCTGAGGCTGGGTACGTAGGCGCGGATGGCCCGCTCGACGCGATCGAGAGCGTCGGTGTAGGCAACATCAGTATCGACCAGCCAGGGATCAGGGATGCCGTCAGGGTCCAACAGACGCACGTTATGCACGAGATTCGGAGGGAAGCGTCGTGCAAGCTGCGCCTGATTCTCGGCATCCATGACGAGGATGTCGTCCGCCCAGGCGAGATCGTCGGCAGTGGCCTGAGCGGCCACATGGCCCGATAGGTCGTAGCCGCGTTGGGCAGCAAGGCGGGTGATCGACGGATGAGCGGGCTTGCCGATGTTCCAGTCTTGGGTTCCTCGTGAGTGCACCTCGATATCCGGTGCCAAGGCGCGGAGCATGGCGGCGGCAGCCGGAGAGCGGCAGATGTTACCGGCGCAGACCATCAGGACTCGTCTGGTGTGCCGAGAGGAGGGATTCGCAGTGCTGGTCATCCTCAGAGTCTAGAGGGTCAGGGGTTGACCGGCACAGCTCATGTGATCAGCCGACGCCTGGCTGCGCTGAGTCGCTCGCCAAGCTGCTGCGTCGCGCTGGCGTTTGGGGGCTGCGCGCAGCATCCTTCGGTAGACACTCTCAACCCGCTTGACTCCGCGCACAGTGTCGAACCGCTCGGCCACATCAAGCGCGTTGCCGCCAAGCTCGTCCGCTGCTTCGAGGTCACCTTGGCCGACGTGCACTTCCGCAAGCGCGGTTAGGGCGACGCCTGCCTCACGAGGAAATCGCGCCGGAAATGCGCTGAGAATCGCCTTAAGCTCTCGGGGTTGTGTGTCTGGAAACCTCAAATAGCTATCGCCATCGGGTGTGAGAGGACGATGAGTTACGATCTACTGCCTACTCGTTGGAATAGCCTGTATCGCTCGCTTCGCCTGACCGCTGCGCGACCGGTGGGCGGGCGGTCACCCAGTCTGCGGGTGCGTCGGGGTGGTGCCGTCGGCGAGGCTGGGGTGGTCCAGCATCGCCGCACCGCCGCGCGGCCGGTAGAGCCACACGATCCGGCCTTCGCGTGTAAACTCCACGACACCGCCAGGCCGGGCGTAGTCGGCGACCAGGTACAGGTCCGGACCGAGTTGCTGGGGGTCGGACGGGTAGGCGATCGGCAGGTGGACGCTCCAGACCAGTCGTCCCTTCGGGGTGACCTCGTCGATCCATGACCCGCGGACCTCTGAGATGAGCAGGTTGCCGTTCGCCAACGGCGTGTCGCCATTGGGAGAGCCGAGACTGCGCGGTGGGTCGTGGACGCAGTGCCGGGTGGTGCCGATCTGCGTGGTGCCATGCGGACCGATGAGCAGGATGCGACAGTTCTTGGCGTCGGCGACGACGACCCGGCCGTCGCGGAGCAGATAGGCGTCGTCCGGTTGGTAGAGGTAGCCGGGCCTGCTTCCCGCTACCCGCGGGTGCCCGTAGCGCCACCGCACCCGCCCGCTGGGAAAGGCGATCTCGACGATGGTGTCGTTGCTGTCGTTGCCTTCCTGGTTGGAGATGACGGCGGTGCCGTGGCGGATGAAGAAGGCGTCGTCGGGGAAGTAGAAGCCACCCGGCGGCGCGGGCGCACCCGCCGCCGGGTAGCGCCACAGCACATGCCTGGCGGCGTCGACCAGCAGGCACACCGCCATCGCCAGCGCTGCGAGGCTAGGCCACCGCCGCTCGCCCTCCAGACCGTTCTTCATCGCATGCGTATGCAACCCGACCGGCGGTGAGAGTCCCATGAGAACCGCTGCCTGCGCGCAGGCCCGCGCCACGGGAGATCCAGGCTCCAGGATGAGATAGTCCCCCATCTGTTCCCCAAGCTTGTCCCGCAGGGTGGCCCGCACGTCGATCTCGGTCAGCGCACCGAACCCCTGGTCCTTGTGGCCGTCGGTGAAGACGACGTCACGAACCCCAGCCGCCCCGCATCCACGGCGAACCTGCGGCTGGCGGCGGCCGCCTCGACAGGACCCAGTACCCTGGTCGCGACCAGCCGGTCCAGGACGTGCCGCTGGCGGCGCACCGCCGCCGCCAGGTGCACTCTCGGATCGTAGGCTGAAGGCGCCTGCACCAGTCCGGCCAGCAGGCTCGCCTCTCCCCAGTCCAGCCGCTGCGGCGGCTTGCCGAAGTAGCCCTCGCTGGCCTGGACGACGCCCCAGCGCCCATCGCCGAAGTAGACCGCGTCGAGGTACATCCGCAGGATCTCGGGCTTGGAGTAGCGCTGCTCCAGCTTGAGGGCGAGCCCAACCTGCTCCAGCTCCACGAGCAGGCCGGCCCGGTGACCGCTGTACAGCCGCTTGGCGAGCTGCTGGGTGATCGTGCTGCCGCCCTGGTCCCTGCTACCCCTGCTGATCACCCAGCCCCACGCCACCCGGATCACACTCTGCAGGTCCACGCCATGGTGGGCGTAGAAGCGCTGGTCCTCCACCGCCACGATCGAGCTTGCCACCTTGCTCGGGGGCGGAGAGTCACCCGGCCTGCCGCCGTGCTCCCGCAGGATGGCCGCCACCCGGCCCGGCGCGTCCCCGACACCAGGCAGGGCCGCCAGGAACCCCGCTGCGGCGATCAATGCCACCACGGCCAGGCAGCCGATGACCATCGCGGCGACGAGGATCCGGCGACGCCCGGGCCGATGTGGTGGACGCGGCCCACGGTCGGAGCCGATCTCCACGGCCGCCGGTTGCACCTCGACGTTCACGGGCCGGGCAACAGCAGCGCCGGCGTCAGGTGAGCAACCCTCCGGCAACCGTCAATCCACCTCCAACTCATCATCCTAGGCAGCGGGAGGTCGATCACGCTGACGTTGATGTCCGCTCCGACAGCCCGGGAACGGCCGGCCCACATGGTCATGCCGAGACGATGAGATCGCGGTGAGACCACGACGGGGGGAGTGCATCAGCCGCTGTGCTGGTCGTGGGCGCAGGTCGGGCGCAACTACCACGAAGCGTGACTGGGAGCCCCGCGAGGCGGCTTGCCTGCCCCGCCGGGCTGTGCCGCGCTCACCGGCTTCTCATGGCGTACGGCGTACAACCAACCGGCTGGAGGTGGACGGCGGCGCGTCACGCGGCCGCCGATCACGGCAAGGAGTGGGAGCATGAGGCGTAGCAGCACGCTGCTCCAGCGCGGACGCCCGCAGCCGCCCTGGGTGAGCCACGCGCCCGAGCGACCGTCCCGACCTGGTCGCACTGCTCAACCTGAGCAGGGACCAGCTCGACCGCCACCACGAGGTGCAGCGCCTGGCGGTGGCCTGGCGGGGTGCTGCAGAGCGGCTCCCGGCCGCGGCAACCGTGGTCGCCGCCGTCGGCGATCCCAGGGCGGCATGGGCCGCCGAGGCCGCGCCCTACACCGTCCTGGTGCGCGTGCACGGGTGCGCGGTCAGCCGGGACGGCGCGGGCTGTCGCGCCTGTGGTGGCCTGCTCAGCCAGGCCGGCTCCGGTCGCGACCGATGCGGGCAGTGCGGCTGGTCCCTGCCAGTGCCCACGGTCCAGGCCCAGCGGGAGGGCCACGAGATCCGGCTGGGCGGCTTGGGGAGCAGCTGTCGTATCCGGCTGGTGGTCGCCGCCGGGGCGCGGGCCGAGGACGCGGCGCTGCGGCTGGAGGTCGCCGGTGTTGCCTGCGCCGTGGTGCACCCCCTGCACCAGGCGATCCGCCGGGCGGGCGGCCACCGAGGTGAGCGCGGCGTGGACCTGTTCGCCGACTACACCTCGTTTCAGCAGGCACGGAGGCTGATCGGCAAGCGTGGCTGAGCCGATCTGCATCGCCCTGGTCTACCCCGAGCTGCTCGGCACCTACGGCGACCGCGGCAACGCCGAGGTGCTGGCCTGGCGCGCTGTCCAGCACGGTCTGGCGGCGCGGCTGGTCGAGATCCCCGCCGGCCAGCCCATCCCCGCCGGCCTGGACGCCTACCTGCTCGGCGGCGGCGAGGACACGGCCCAGGCCACCGCGGCGCGGCTGCTGCGCTCGCCAGCCGGGGACGGCCTGCGGCGGGCGGTCGACCAGGGCAGAGCGGTCCTGGCCGTGTGCGGGGCGTTCCAGCTTCTCGGCCGGACCTACACCGACGCGGCGGGACGGCAGCTCACTGGTCTTGGACTGCTCGATCTGGACACTGCGGCGAGCACGCCTCGCCTGGTCGGCGAGGTGGTCGCCCGCACGCGCGATGACGAACTGCTGACCGGGTTCGAGAACCATGGCGGTCGCACGCGGCTCGGCCAGGCGGTCGAGCCGCTCGGTATGGTCCTGCGCGGCAACGGCAACAACGGCACCGACGGCACGGAGGGCGCGCGGCAGGACGGGCTGATCGGCACCTATCTGCACGGTCCGGTACTGGCCCGCAACCCCTTCCTTGCCCAAGCGCTGCTGCACACCATCCTCGACCGTCGCGGCCTCCCTCTCGACCCCCTGGACCCGACCCGCCGCGACCCCTCAGCGGATCTTCACCGCGCCCGCCTGCAGGCCGTCCTCGGCCGTCGTCGACTCGGCCGGCGCCGATGGCCGCTCCACTGGTGAGCGGGCGGACCGGTGGCCGGGGGGATCTCACCCCGGGCCACCCGACAGTTACAAGGATGAGGTCTCAGCATAGAAGTGCGATAGCAGATAGCTGACTGCGCTGGCCGAACACCACCCCGATGCGGCGGGCCAGCCGGCGCCGCTCGCGCCATGGCACCAGCCCGTCCACGGTGACGCGATCCGCCGACGGCACCAGGATGCCGGTCATCATCTTGATGGTGGTTGACTTGCCGGCGCCGTTCGGCCCCGCGTAGCCGACGAAGGCTCCCGCCGCGACCTGGAAGTCGATCCCGTCCACCGCGGTCACCCGCCCCTGCCGCGTGCGAAAGTGCTTGCGCAGTCCGGCGACCTCGATGACCGGCCGCTGCGCGGTGGGCCCGGACGGCTCGTCCGGCGCGATCACGAGCCAGTCCCCACGTAGTGGCGGATCGCCTGGCGCCAGGCGATCGAGGCCAGCGCCGCGGCCCAGGCGGCGGCCAGCGGCGTGGCCCACAGCAGCCCGGCGGTGAGCCCTGGCGGGCCGGTGTGGCCGAGGAGCGTGAGCGCCGGCACGTACACGGTCAGCCCGAACGGCAGCAGCCAGGTGAACACGAGCCGCATCGCCGAGCCGTAGATCTCCATCGGGTAGCCGGCCAGGTACGGCCCGCCGAACAGGGCCAGGTTCACCGCCTCGCTGCCCTGCACCGTGTAGAAGGTGAGCGCCGCCCCGACCATCAGCACCGCGAACACGACCACGGCGCAGGAGGCGATCGCCAGCGCCGCCACGGCGAGGTGCGCCGCTGTCCAGGCCACGCCCGCGTGATGGCCGGCCCAGCCCAGCATGCCGATGCCGGCGAGCAGCCGGCCGAGGTAGCGGATCTCGATGTAGCTGGACACGACCCAGCCGAGCGCCGAGACCGGCCGGGTGAGGACCTGGTCGAAGGTGCCCCTGCGGAGCAGCAGCGAGATGTCGTCGGGCTGCAGGCGGCTGCCCGCCGCCAGCGCCAGTCCCTGGCCGCAGAAGCCCAGCCCGATCAGCAGCACCACCTCGGACGCGCGCCAGCCGCCGATGCTGCCGAAGCGGTCCAGCAGCAGCACCACGCCGATTGCCTCCAGGAACGCCATCAGCCCGCTGCCCAGCCCACGCGCGGCCAGTGTGGCGGGGTGCTGCATTCCGGCACGCAGCGACGCCAGCATCAGCCGGGCGTAGGTGCTGGCCGTGGTCGTCGTCATGCCGTCAGCCTCCGTGCACCACGAGACGCCGGCTCGCGAGGGCGAGCAGGGACCGGGTGGCGGTCGCGAGCACCAGCAGCCACAGGGCCTGGCCGGCGAGGGCGGCCCCCGCGGAGCGGCCGATCGCGACGCGCACCGGCGCCATGACCAGCGAGTACAGCGGCGTCGCCCGGGCCAGCCCGCGCAGCGCGGCGGGGAAGTAGTCGATCGGGATCACGAAGCCCGATGACAGGTACAGCAGCGGGCTGAGCAGGGCGTAGACGGCGCGGTAGTCTGGCGTCCAGAAGGACGCCATGCCGAACAGGAAGCGGATCTGGAAGGCGATCGCCGCGGCGAGCATCACGCTGGCCGCCAGCGCCAGAATGCCGCCGGGGCTGGTCGGCAGGTGCAGCGGCAGCACCACGGCGGCCACCGCGACCACCGGGATGGCGCGAGTGACCAGCAGGTAGAGGGCGCGGCCAAGGTCAAAGGCGGCGATGCGCAGATAGGGGTCGCCGGGACGCAGCAGCTCGACCGCGAAATCGCCGGAGCGGACGCTCTCGGGGAACTCCCACACCCAGGTCGCCCAGACCACGCCGAAGACCGCCTCCAGCAGCCAGGTGTAGGTGAGCGTGTCGCTGACCGCCAGGCCGCCGACCTGTCCCCGGTCGCGGTACAGGGCAAGGAACACGGCGGTCCGTACCACCCCGAAGAAGGCATGGGTGAGGAGCCCACTGAGCAGTGCCAAGCGGTACGTGGCCTGGCGGCGGCAGCCGGCCTGGAGCAGGACCCAATAAATGCGCACGAACACGACAGCATCCCACCTGATCCCAAGGCTGGCCAGCGAATTTCCACCCGGTACCGTAGCGGTGACGCGGAGGTGGTGCCGGTGGCGGCGAGGAGGAGCTACCCCTGATGATCAGCCTCGTGGCGAGCGATCTGGACGGCACCCTCCTGCGTCCTGACGTCACCATCTCCGAGCGCACCAGGAAGGCGATCCATCGCGTTCGACAGGCCGGCATCACCTTCGTGGCGGTGACCGGACGGCCACCGCGCAGCGTGCGCGAGCTCGCCGACCACATCGGCCTCGACGGGATCACCATCTGTGCCAACGGCGCCCTCGTCTACGACCTGGACCGAGACGTCATGCTGGACCAGACCCTCATGGCGAGGGACGCCGCCCTACGGATCGTTCGGGGACTACGCAAGGCTGCTCCTGGCGTGGCGTTCGCCTGGGAGGACGCGGAGGGTTTCGGTCGCGAGGCTGGCTGGGGCAGGGCCCCGCTGGTGTCGGATGGCAGGATCATGCTGGGTGACCCGCTGGAGCTGCTGACCGCGCCGGTGGCCAAGGTGCTGGCCCGCCACCCGGGGATGGACTTCGACGAGCTGGCGGCGCGGGCGCGCGCGGTCGCCGGCGACGAGGCGGTGATCACCTGGTCGGCCCGTGAGCTGGTGGAGGTCTCGGCCGCGGGGGTGACCAAGGCCTCCGCGCTGGAGCGCGTCTGCGCACGGCTTGGGGTCGGACGCGGACAGGTCCTTGCCATCGGCGACAACGAGAACGACCTGCCGATGCTTCGATGGGCCGGACGCTCAGCAGCGGTGGCCAACGCCAGTGGGAACGTGCTCGCGATGGTTGACGAGGTCACCGCGAGCAATCTTGATGACGGAGTCGCGCTGCTGCTGGAGCGCCTTCTTGAGGAGACCGATGCGGCCGCGGCCGGATGATCGCGGGTATGACGGCCGCGGCTCTTCAGGCTGAGATGGCCGCGTGGATTTCCGGAACCTCCGGCTCCCGGGTCTCCCTCCTACCGACGGCACCTTCGTCACCACCCTGGCCGACCTGCGCCAGTGGCTTGAGGAGATGGCCCGCACCGGCGAGGCGGTCCTGGTCGACGGGCTCGGCACCCGGGTGCAACGACCCAGTGGGTGGGCCAACCAGAAGGTGCTGTACAACGGCAAGCGCCATGTCCACACCGCCCAGGGTCTGGCGCTGTCGACCATCTGACCGAGGGGGCAGCGGGCGTTCAACCGCTTGCGCTGGGGCGGTCAGCCGGACCTGCTGCTGCCCCAGATGCGCGCGATCGGCTTGGACCCCGACTGGCAGCAGCCGCGCAGCGGCCGGCGAGCAGCTCGGCGGGTGACGCTCATCAAGTCTGCACTCTCAGATGTGCGAAACCCAAGGAGGCCACCAGACAAGCAATAGACCACAAACCCGTTGGGCCGCCACACGCCGCCCGACCTGCGGGTAGAGGAGTCGATGGCGACCGAGGCCTGGCTGGAAGTGCTGTTCGGCGGCGCTCACGTGGCCGATTCCCTCGACGCCAGCGCGGCCCGAGCCGCATGCTCGTGCGGTGTCGCCATCTGGCCGGTCAGGAGATCAGGATGTGGATCGGGCCAGAGGCGGCTGGGTCGGGGGTGGCCCCAAGGGAGTCGCCCGCCGCCCCGGTGACCGTGATGCCCGAGTAGGTCACCGACTGCAGGAACAGGCTCTGCCCGACGGGCAGGTGAAGGCCCCCTGGCTGGGTGGGCCGGCCGAGATGGTGCCCGTGGTCTGGCCGTTGCGCACCGGGAACGACCCGGTGGCGGTCACCGGCGCGGTCACGGTCTCCTTGTTGCCGGCCTTGGGGTGGTTGCCGCCGTTGTTGAAGCACTGGTAGACGGTGGTGGCGCTGTCCACCCGTCAGGGTGACCTGCTCGGTGGTCACGGTGGTGCCCAGTCCGGCTTCCTCGAAGTTGACGTCCAGGGCGCCGGTGCTGGTGCTGACGCTGGCGTTGGCGAACAGGAAGTGGGGGCTGTCGGCGAAGGCCGCGGTGGCCATCGCGACGAGCAGTGCGAGGGCGAGGCAATGCTGCCGCCCTCGGCCTGGGCATCTTTGCGTTTTCCCGTGATGCGGTGCTGGACTGCGAGCAGTGTTTGCCGAACCTGCGGCCGCATGGGAGCTCTGCTCGGCGAGTGATCACGTCACCTGACCTTGAATTGATTTGGTCATGATGTA
>WNGB01000312.1_pt1 | contig 92960 bp, 102 predicted proteins | sample 5400681 | NCBI WGS metagenome assembly WNGB01 (sample SAMN13153367, study PRJNA577476) | soil metagenome | isolation source: 115 cm soil or saprolite under grassland replicate 2 | place: USA:California | collected 2016-06-15 | reverse complement strand
ACACCGGTGACCGAGCTCGCGACGAGGTTGCCACCGCTCTGCACGACGGCCAGGAGTCCGAACGCCGAGCCGCGCAGATCCTCCGGCGCGGCCGCCGCGACCGCCGCGCTCTCCGCGGTCTCGACCAGGCCGACTGACGCGCCGCCCAACATGAAGGCGACACCCAGGACGACGACACCGCGGACACCCATCGCAAATAGCGCGTACGCGGCGCCCGACACGAGGACCCCGAGGATGAGCACCCGGGCGGGGCCATGACGATCGCCGGCGCGACCCGCCAGGAGGCTCACGATCGACGCGGTGAGGTTGTACAGGAGGTACAGGGCCAGCGCGGTCTTCGTCGCGCTGTCCGTGCTGCGGCCGGGACCGAGCAACGCGGTGGCCCGCAGAATCAGCAGCGTCGCGGCCGGGTTGCCGAGCTCGAACGCGGTGACGCCCACCAGCAGGCGCCCGAGCCGGCCGTGCAGCAAGGGCCCCACCACGAGACGCAGCCGGTGGCCGGAGCGCGGCGCGAGCGGTGGTGCGTGCCGGATCGCGTACGCGACGGCGACCGCCGCGAGCAGACCGGGGATGACCGCGAGGCCGATCGCCGTGCGGGTGCCCACCACGGCGACGAGCAGCAGCGCCAGCAGCGGGCCCACGATCGCGCCGAGGTTGTCCATGGCCCGCTCGAACCCGAACGCCCGGCCGTACGCCGCGGGCGGGGTCACGTCGGCGAGCAGCGCGTTGCGAGCAGGAACCCGCACGCCGCGCGCCGCCCAGGCGCCACCCCGCAGCGCCCCGACTTGGACAGGTGAGTTGACCGCGCCGGTGAGCGACGTGAGCACTGCGGTGGTGGCGTACCCGCCGACCGCGATCGCGCGGCGGCGCCCCGGATCGTCGGCCAGCGGACCCCCCGCCAGCCGCGCCAGCCCCGCGAGCCCGTCCGAGACGCCTTCGATGACGCCGAGCGCCGCCGGTCCCGCGCCCATGTTGAGGAGCAGCCGGGGCAGCAGCGAGGTGGACACCTCGTGGCTCGCGTCGGACAGAAAGCTGGCGACGCCGATGCCCCCGACGGCAGGCGTCAGCCACAGCACGCGGCTCGGTTCGACCGCGGTGTCGTCAGCCATCAGGAGGTACTACGGCCCGCGCCGGCGGGCGTTCAGCTCGCGCGCGGGACACCGGCGAACGCGGCGAAACTCTCGAGGACGTCTTCGTCGCGCTCATACGACAGCCGGGGTACGGCGTCGCGGAGCGAGAGCCACTGCGCGACGTCGACCTCTTCGCTTGGTGTGAACTCGCCGCTGGCGATCGTCATCTCCCAGTACCGCACGGTCTTGGGCCGGCCTTTGCGATCGACGTACGCGCTGCCCGCGAGCTCGTGGCCGACGACGCAGTGGAACCCGGTCTCCTCCTCGACCTCGCGAACCGCGGCCTGCTCGTCGGTCTCGCCGGGATCGACCTTGCCCTTGGGGATGGTCCAGTCGTCGTACTTCGGGCGGTGGACGAGGAAGACCTCGACCGCACCTGTCGTCTCGTTGACGCGCCACACGACGCCGCCCGCGGCCCGGACGATGAAGGAGTCACCGGTGCCGGTCGCGACCGGCGTATCGCTCATGACAACCACTTCCTCAACCCCTTCTTCGAGGCGCTGAGCCACGCCGCAGGCCAGGCATCGCGGAGCGCGACGGCTTCGCCTCGCTGGACGGCGATGAGCTGTCCGGCGGTGAGCGACTGGCTTCGGGTCGCCCCAACCGCCGCGTCGCGCAACCATGTCTCGGCCACGATCGCGTCGTGGTGCTCACCGAGGACATCCTGAAGTCGGCCGAGGGCCTTGGCGAACGCCTGCGCTCGTTCACCGACCACCGGAACAGCCACGTCGGCAGCGTATCGAGCACGTTTGGCGCGAATGCGGACCCCGTGCAGCGCCTCGTCGGACGGCATGGCGGGAAGCGCGTCGACGGCCTTGCGCAGCTTCTTCCACGGCCGTGTCACCAGCGCGGGCACGACCTCATGCGCGCCGCGGGCTCCGGCGCGCCTGATGCGCGGTTCGCGCGCGGCGTCGACGAGACGGTCGAGCAACGCGGCGTATCGCGGTGTGTCGAGGGCGGCGAGCAACTCGGCGAGGACGTGCTCACGGTCGCGGCCGAGCTTGGCGACGAAGCGCATCGCCTCGGCCTGGTCCTCTTTCGGAAGCTCCGCGATCTGGCGTTGCAGGCGGGCCATGAGCACGTCGCAGTCGCGTACGGCGCCCAGCTCGTCGGCCAGCCACTTGATCTCGTCGCGCAACGGCTCGGACCATGACTCGTCGAGGAGCGGGCGGAACGTCCGCAGATCCGATCGAAGGCGCCGGGTGCCGACCCGAGCCTGATGCACGCCCTCGATGTCGTCGTCCAGGCGGATCACGTGGTCGTGCTCGATGACTCGCAACACCGCGGCGGTGATGCCGGCTTGGATGACGTCCGCCGCGGTCGGATTTTCGTCGAGGGTGGACGCGACGAGCTCGGGTGCGGCCAACGCCCGCGGTCCGAGGGCGCGCACGAGCTTCGGTGTCGGGTCCGGTGCGCCCGCGCCGGCCTCGCGCAGCCGGCCGACGAGCCCGCCGAGCAAGTCGGCGGGTGCGTCTGGGGCGATCTCGGCCTCGACCTCACGGAAGCGCGCCGCGATCCGCTCGTGCGATAGGACCGACACCTCGTCGTCATCGACCTCGCCCAGCCGGCGCCCGTCGCGGTCGCGCAGCTCGAGACTCTGGCGCAACGTTTGGAGCCGGGCGACGGGCACCAGCGGCGCGCTGCGGGCGTAGCCCCGCACGAGGCCCTCGATGCTGGCGGGCATGGCGCGCCCCGCGCCGTCGACGTTGATCTCGCGGCGGGCGAGCGTCCCTTCGGGGTGATCACCCTCGTCGGGGAACTTCACCGTCCATTCACCGTCGTCGGTGCCACTCGAACGGTGGCGGACCGTGATGCCCGAACGGATCAGACGGAGGTCGACGGTGTCGTAGTAGACGGCGTCGAGCTCCTTGCGGGACCCCGGCACAGACGTGACGCCCTCCGCGATGTCGGTGAGGTCGGGGAGCTCGAACCCGGGCCACGCGCCGAGCTTCACTTCGCGCTCGAGGCTGTCACTCATGATGGGTCGAGCCCCGCCGGCGGGTCTGGCTGAGGGCGATCTCGTGGAGCCGGAGGTGGGTGTCGACCCCGGCTTCGCCACGGGCCCGGTGCCACACGCCGTCGGCGTCGAGCTGCCACGAGAGGACGTCGTCGGCCAGGTTCACCTGGAGGATCTCCTGGAGCTGCGCCTGGAGGTCGGGGGCGGTGACGGGTGTCAACGCCTCGACCCGTCGGTCGAGGTTGCGGGGCATGAGATCGGCCGAGCCGATGTAGTACGCGGGCTGGCCCACTCCCGCGCCGTTCGCGAAGAAGTAGATGCGACCATGCTCGAGGTAACGGCCGACGATCGACCGGACGCGGATGTTGTCCGAGAGGCCGGGCACGCCGGGGCGTAAGCAGCAGATGCCGCGCACGATCAGGTCGATCTCGACACCCGCGTGCGACGCGTCGTAGAGCAGATCGACCATAGCCGCGTCGACGAGGCTGTTCATCTTGATGATGATGCGGCCCCTGGGCCCGCGCTCGGCCTCGCCGCGGATGAGCTCTTCGATCCGCGCCCGGAGCGAGTGCGGTGCGACGAGCAGCTTGCGGTAGCGGACGTTGCGGCCGAAGCCCGTGAGGAAGTTGAAGAGCTGGGTGAGGTCGGCGCCGAGCTCGGGGTCGGCGGTCAGCAACCCGAGATCCTCATAGAGCCGAGCGGTGATCTCGTTGTAGTTGCCGGTGCCGATGTGGCAGTAGCGGCGGATGCCGTCGGCGTCCTCGCGCACGACGAGCGCGGTCTTCGTGTGGGTCTTGAGCCCGACGAGCCCGTACGTGACGTGGACCCCCGCGTCCTCCAGCGCCCTGGCCCAGTCGATGTTGGCCTTTTCGTCGCCGCGGGCCTTCAGCTCGACGAGCACCGCGACCTGCTTGCCCCGCTCGGCGGCCGTGATGAGGGCGCGGACAATGGGGCTGTCGTCGCCGGACGTGCGGTACAGAGTGAGCTTGAGGGCAAGGACGTTGGGATCGACGGCCGCCTGCCCGATGAACTCCTCCACCGACGTGCTGAACGATGCGTACGGATGATGGACCAGGACGTCGCCGCCTCGGAGCACGGCGAAGATGTCGACCTTCTCGTCCTCCTTCGCCATGAGCCGGGCCTGCGTGAGCGGGACCCACTGCGCGTCCTTCAGGTCGGGCCGGTCGAGGCTGTGCAGCACCCACAGGCCGCTGAGGTCGAGAGGACCCGCGTAGGCGTACACGTCGTCGTCGTCGACCATGAGCTCGCGCTGGAGAAGCTGGCGGACCTCCTCGTTCATCTCGACGTCGACCTCGAGCCGCACCGCCCGCCGGAAGCGGCGGCGGCGCAGCTCGTCCTCGACCGCGGCCAGTAAGTCGTCCGCCTCCTCCTCTTCCAGGGTGAGGTCGGCGTTGCGACTGACCCGGAACGCGCAGTGGCTCTCGACCTCCATGCCGGGGAAGAGCTGATCGAGGTGGGCGGCGATCACCTGCTCGAGGGGCACGAAGCGCTCGCCGTCGGGCATCACGACGAAGCGGGGCACGTTCGGGGGGACCTTCACGCGTGCGAAGCGCCGCTCGTGGGTGACGGGGTCGCGCACCATCACCGCGAGGTTGAGCGAGAGGTGTGAGATCCACGGGAACGGGTGGCCGGGGTCGACGGCCAAGGGGGTCAGCACGGGGAAGATGCGTTCCTCGAAGACCTCGTCGACATACTTCTCGTCGTCGTCATCGAGCTCGTCCCAACTGCTGAACACGATGCCGTGGCTCGCGAGCGCGGGGACGATCTCCTCGAGGAAGATCCGCTCCTCCTCGGCCACCAGGGACTCGACCTTGTCGCGTGCCTCGAGCAGCTGCTGGGCGGGAGTGCGGCCGTCAGGTGTCAGCGTCGTCAGCCCGGCCGCCACCTGGTCCTTCAGGCCGGCGACGCGGACCTGGAAGAACTCGTCGAGGTTCTGGGAGAAGATGGCGAGGAACCTGGCCCGCTCGAGCAGCGGCACGGTCTGATCTGCGGCGAGGGCCAGTACCCGAGCGTTGAAGTCCAGCCAGCTCAGCTCGCGGTTGAGGTACCGGACCGGCGGTTCCAAGTCCGCGGCGAGGTCGACCATCGACCGGCCAGGCTACTTACCGCCGAGATGAACGGGCCGTGAACCCTGAGACGGCCGCTAGACGGCTTCCTCTTCGGGGATGCCGAGGTCCCACTGGAGGATGAGGTTCTCGCGTTCGGCGTCGCGGACGACCCGCTCCCGGTTCCGCCGGAACTGGGGGTCGTGCGGCGGCAGCAGCTCGAGCCGAGCGAGCGCTCGGGCCCGGAACTCCTCGATGAGGGGGCGATCGCCGAAGTCCGACTGGATCTCCCAGTGGGGTGCGACCGGGCCGAGGTACACGACGCGGATGTGTCCGCGGGGCGGCTCGTTCGGCGTTTCTTCCGTGGTCAGCGACATCTTGCTCCTGGTCGACGCCCTCGTACGGGGCAGTGGAGCAGCCTACCGCGCCCTCCTTACGCCCTGTTTCGGCGCGAATCGTCATCGTTTTGTCGGGTTGAAACGTCTGTGGAGCGGGAACCAAAACGCCTCCCGCTCCGTAGGAAGGGCTGAATGGACACGACCGAATGGATGGCGCTGGGCAACTGCCGGGACAGGCACCCGTCGGTGTTCTTCCCGAGCGACGGTGTGGGAGTCGAGATCGCCCGACGCATCTGCGCGGACTGTCCGATGAAAGAGCCGTGCCTCGAATACGCGCTCGCCAACCGCATCGACCACGGTGTGTGGGGCGGGTGCTCCGAACGGGAACGGCGCAGGATCCTCAAGCGCCGCCGCCAAGCCGCAGCCGCTGCGCTCACGGGGGTCTCGGCCAACTGAACTAAACCCTGGTCGTGCCGCTGGCCTGCGTCGTCAACATCAGCGAGGGCCGCCGGGGCGAGATCCTGACCGAGATCGCCGATGCCGCGGGCGCCGACCTGCTCGACGTCCATACCGACCCCCACCACAACCGGAGCGTCCTCACGCTCATCGGCGAGCGGGCGCCCCGGGCGGTCGCTCGGGCGGCGGTGGCCCGTCTCGACCTGCGCACCCACCGTGGGGTCCACCCCCGGATCGGCGTCGTCGACGTGGTGCCGTTCGTGCCGGTGGACCCGTCGCCGATGGCCGAGGCGGTAGCCGCCCGGGACGGGTTCGCGGCGTGGGCGGCGGGCGAGCTGGGCGTGCCGTGCTTCCTGTACGGACCGGAGCGCTCGCTGCCCGACGTCCGCCGGGGTGCTTTCACCTCGTTGTCGCCTGATCGCGGGCCGGCGTCCCCGCACCCGACCGCCGGAGCCTGCGCGGTCGGCGCCCGTCGACCGCTCGTCGCCTACAACCTCTGGCTGACGTCGTCTGACCTCGAGCTGGCCCGGCGCGTGGCCCGTGACCTGCGGGGTCCGGCCGTCCGAGCACTCGGCCTGCCGGTCGGCGACCGCGTCCAGGTGTCGATGAACCTGATCGACCCCGCCGTCGTCGGTCCCGCCGACGTCTACGACCGGGTGGCCACCATGGCGGATATCGCGCGCGCCGAACTCGTCGGGCTCATCCCCGCGGCCGTCCTCGCGGCCGTCCCACAGGTGCGATGGCCAGAACTCGACCTGTCGCCCGCTCGCGTCCTCGAAACCTGCGTTCTCGACGCTGAGGGGGACGGAAAACGTCCCCGTGAGCCTCGAGAATGAGCGGTTAGGCGGTGGCGCCGCCCGCGGCGCGACGGGCGAGGGCGCGCTGGCGGCGGATACGGCGTCGTTCGCGCTCGCTCATGCCGCCCCAGATACCGAACTTCTCGCCGTTGGCCAGGGCGAACTCGAGACAATCCGACCGCACAACGCAACCGCGGCAGACCTCCTTCGCCTCCCGCGTCGACGCGCCGCGCTCGGGGAAGAACAGGTCGGGATCGACCCCGAGGCAGTTGGCGTAGTCCTGCCAACTGCGCACTCCGGGATCGGCAGCGATCGTGATTCGCATGATGGCCTCCCGCCCCAGTGGTACGGGGCATACCACATGTGTAATTACAACGGTGTGATTGTGGCGCCTCGTGCACGAACGCGCAAGGGGAGATTTCCCAGGTGGCCCGTGAACACCATGCGACACTGCGACGAACCGCATGTGAATCACAAGGAGGGAAACGCTGTGGAGGACGGTCCTCAGCTTGGGGACGCGCTGGGGACGAGTGGTGGATACCTGCCTACGCTCACAGCCGTGACACGCGTCGCGGCGGTGCACGGCGACATCACGACGCTGGCCGTGGACGCCATCGTCAACGCGGCCAACTCCTCCCTTCTCGGCGGAGGGGGTGTGGACGGCGCAATCCACCGGGCCGCAGGACCCGACCTGGTCACGGAGTGCAAATTGCTGGGCGGGTGCGAAACCGGCGACGCGAAGGCGACGAAGGGCTATCGCCTCCCGGCCCGGTGGGTGATCCACACCGTCGGACCGGTGTGGCGGGGCGGCGGCCACGGCGAGCCGGCGTTCCTCGCCTCGTGCTACGTGCGCTCGCTCGCAGTTGCTGACGAGCTCGGCGCGACGTCGGTGGCCTTCCCCGCGATCAGCACCGGCGTGTACGGCTACCCGCGGGAGGCGGCGGCTCGCGTTGCGGTCGAAGCGACGCGCACCACCGACACCAACGTCGAGCGCGTCCTGCTCGTCGCGTTCGACCGCGAGACGTTCGAGCTCTACGAGGCGCGATTGAACGAGTCTGGCCCGCCGGCCGTATCCGGCCGACGTGAGTAGCCGGAACGCGACCCACTACCGGTGGACGTGGGGCGGCAAGACCGTCGCCGAACTGGCGCACCACCGCCGCTGACAGCTCCGACGGGACTCAGCTGGCGTGGCGGCCACCGCGTGAACGCATGGCTCGTTTCTGCTCGATGAAGTCGACGAGGACGTAGTCGCCGAGGGTCTCGGGGGTGGTGAAGAAGGCGCGGCCGCGGTTCATCTGCGTGAGCTTCTCGACGAAGGCGCGAAGGTAGCTCGTCGCATCGAGCATGAACGTGTTGATGCGGACTCCTTCGCGGGTGCAACGGGCGACCTCACGGAGTGTCGCGTCGACGGTCTCGCGCACGGGCGGGTAGCTGAAGAACGGCTCGACCATCCCGGGCTCGAAGTGGGCGGTCGGTTCTCCGTCCGTGATCATGATGATCTGCTTCGTGCCGCCTTGCCGGGCGAGCAGCCTGCGGCTGAGCATGAAGCCGTGCTGCATGTTGGTGCCGTACACGAAGTCCCACGAGACCTCGGGGAGCTGCTCGGGCCGTAGCTCGCGCGCCACTGAGCTGAATCCCACGATGCCGAGGTAGTCGCGGGGGAACTGGCTGGAGATGAGCGAGTGCAACGCCATCGCGACCTTCTTGGCCGCGAGGAAGTTGTCGCGCATCGGCATCGACAGCGACAGGTCGAGCATCAGCACCGTGCTCGACCGCACGAGATGCTCGGTGCGCTCGACCTCGAAGTCGTCCGGTGCCAGCCGCACCGGCGTGCCGCCCCCGGTGCGTTGCAGCGCGTTGCGGATGGTGCGCTCGATGTTGAGGTTGAACGGGTCGCCGAACTCGTACGGCTTCGTCTCGTACGCACGCTCGTGGCCGGCGCCGCTGCGCTCGAGCTCGTGCTTGCCCATCTTGTCCCGGGCCAGCCGCTTGAACAGATCCGACAGTGCGTTCTGCCCGATGCGGCGCATGCCTTTCGGCGTGAGCTCGAACCGTCCTTCCTTCGTCTCGATGAGCCCAGCCTCCTCCAGCAGCTTGGCCAGCTGAGCGAGGCGGTCGAGGCTGTTCGCGGCGTCGTCGCCGAGCAGCTCGCGAGCCCGATCGACATCGACCTCGGCCAGCGCGCCCGGGCTCGTCGCCCCCTTCAGGAGGTTCTCGAGCTGATCGAGGTCGCCGAGCTGCTCCATTAGGGACGCGGCCTCGGCAAAACCGAGCGGGTCCTGGCCGCTGAAGTTGTAGCGACGATCCCAGCCCGCCTGCGGGAAGAGCTGCTGGAGATGGGAGCCGAGCTGGTCGACCTGCCAACGCAGATCCATGTCCTCGAGCAGTTGCTCCGCCAACCCCCGCAGCTGCGCCCGCTGCTCGGGCGTCATCGAGTTGAGCATCGCCTGCATGGCCGCCATGCGCTGGGCCATGATCTCGAGCAGCTCGTCGAGCGTCTGCGGGTTCTCAGGGAAGAAGTCCCCGAAGCGCTGCATGAACTGCTCGAACGCCGGTTGGGTGTCCTCACCCCGTTCCTTCTGCTCGAGGAGCCGGTTGAGCTCGGCGAGCATGTCCTTCATGCGCTGCATGTCGGCCGAGGACATCGAACTCATCGAGCCGCTCATCTGATTGAAGTAGCTCTGTGTCAGCTGCTCGCGCAGCTTCTCGAGCAACTCCTCGAAGCGTTGCCTGGCCTCGGCCGACGTGAAGTCGTACTGCTGCAGTTCCCTCACCTGTCCCGCGAGATCGGGCGGCAGCATCTCCAATTGCATGTTGCGCTCGGCCGCGGCGTGTTCGGCCAACTCTTGGCGGCGGGCGTCGCCCGACTCGCGCGCCTCGTCGACGCTCCGGTCGAGCGCGTCCTGCTCCATCGCGACGACCTCGCGGAGCTCGTCGGCGATGTCGTCGTAGACGCCACCGAGGTCGTAGCGCTCGAGCTCGTCGCGGCGCCGGCGGCGCAGGCGTTCGAGAATCTCCCGCAGGCCCTGAAGGCGCTCGCCGTTGCGATCTCGAAAGCCCGACTGGAGCATGCGCCGCAGCGCGTTGTTCAGGTCGCCGTGGTAGAGCAGGTCGTCGGTGATCTCCTCGAGGATCGAGTCGGCGTCGATCTCGAACCCGACTTGGCTGCCATCCCAACGGGAGTACCGGAACCGGCGCACGGGCGACCGCATGCCGGTGACGTTATCGGCCCAGTGGAGGCCAGAGCCGCGGGCGGTCGAGAGCCCGCTAACCCCGGGCCCGGTAGGTGGCCCGTCCGGCGAGCGAGTCCTTGTTGAGACGCTTGCTCAGATGGAGCCCTTCGAGCACGAACTCGATCGCCGACGCGACCGCGGCCGGGCTCTCGTCGTCGCCGGTGAGCTCGCGCACCGGTGCCCGCAACCCGGGCACCTCACGCACCAGCTTCGCCTCGTCGGTGGATGTCACATCCTCGCCGGTGTGCACGACGACGCCCCCTTCGAACGCGGTGAGCACGTCGCGGAGACGATCGGGGCTGAAGCGTTGCTTGAAGACGGTGAGCACCGCGGCCTTGACGAGGTTCTCGACGATCTGCTCGTCGCGTCCCTCCTCCAACGTCTCGATCTCCACCTTTCCGGCCGTCGACGCCGCGAGAGCCTCGAGGTCGATGACCCGGGGAACGACGTCGCGCTCACCGTTGCGGAGCGAGCGCCGGGTGGCGTTGGCCACGAGCGTCTCGAGGTTCGCGACCGTGAGGCGGACCGACACGCCCGAGCGCTGGTTGATGTGTGGGCTCTGGCGGGCCAGGTGACTCAGGGACGCGACGATCTCCGCCATGAACTCGGGAACGGCGACCCGCACACCTTCGGCGACGAGCGGCCGGATCTCCTGCGCGGCGATCGCCATCTCGGTCTCGACGTCGAGCGGGTAATGCGTGCGAATCTGGGCCCCGAACCGGTCCTTGAGCGGCGTGATGATGCGTCCGCGGTTCGTGTAGTCCTCGGGGTTGGCCGACGCCACCAGGAGCAAGTCGAGGGGTAGCCGGATCTTGTAGCCGCGCACCTGCACGTCCCGCTCTTCGAGCACGTTCAGCAGGCCGACCTGGATGCGCTCGGCCAGATCGGGCAACTCGTTGATGGCAAAGATGCCCCGGTTCGTGCGCGGGACGAGGCCGTAGTGGAGGGTGAGCTCGTCCGCGAGATAGCGACCCTCAGCGACCTTGATCGGGTCGACCTCGCCGATGAGGTCGGCGATCGACGTGTCGGGCGTGGCGAGCTTCTCGCCGAACCGCGTCTCGCGGTGCACCCACTCGATGGGCGCGTCCTCGCCGTGCTCGCGGATGAGATCGCGGGCGTGCTTCGACACCGGCCGGAACGGGTCGTCGTTGATCTCCGAGCCGGCGACGATAGGGAGCCATTCGTCGAGCAACGCGACGAGCGAGCGGATCATGCGGGTCTTCGCCTGACCGCGCTCGCCCAGGAAGATCACGTCGTGCCCGGCGATCAAGGCGTTCTCGAGTTGCGGCAGCACCGTCTCGTCGAAGCCGAGGATGCCCGGGAACAGCGGGGAGCCGGCGGCAACGCGGGCGATGGCGTTGCGGCGAACCTCCTCCTTCACGGGGACCGAAACCCAGCCGGATTCCATTAGCTGGCCGAGGGTGGCAGGACGCGACATGTTCGCCAACCTACCGTTGCCGGCATGCCTTGGCTTCTCGGGCTGGTGGCCGCGGTCCTCGCGACCGCCGGCTTCACGGTGGCCGCCGTGTACGTCCTCGATCTCGGGGCTTCCAGGGTGGCGCGGCGGCGCCTCCGGTGGATACGGGTCGTCGCGACGCTGCAAGGGGCGACCACGAAGGGGTGAGGCCGGCTCGTCCAAGAGCTCGTCACCGGCTGACGCCACTACCCTCGCCGCCGTGGACCTCGGCGGAACCTGGCGGGCCGCGGTTGCCGATGAAGAGCTGCGGCGGACGTTCCCCGACCCGGCCTTCGACGACTCGGCATGGGAGGCCCTCGCGGTCCCGGGCCACTGGCGATCGGTGCCTGCGTTCGCCGACAGCGACGGCCCGCTCCTCTACCGCCGACGCTTCGAAACGGGTGAGCCGCGTCAGCCGGGCGAGCGCCTCTGGGTGGTGCTCGACGGGCTGTTCTACCAAGGCGACGTGTGGCTCGATGGCGGCTACCTGGGCGACACCGAGGGCTACTTCTTCCCCCACACGTTCGAGGCGACCGCGCCCCTGACCGCCGCCGCCGAGCATGTGCTCGCTATCGAGGTGGCGTGCGCGCGCCAGACCGACCGGACCGCGAAGCGCAACCTCACCGGCGTCTTCCAGCACTGGGACTGCTTCGACTCCGAGTGGAACCCAGGAGGGATCTGGCGGCCGGTGCGGGTCGAGCGCACCGGGCCCGTTCGCATCCGGCATCTGCGCGCTCTGTGTCGGGAGGCATCCAGCGAACGAGCCGTCGTCGGGCTGCGCGCCGTGCTCGACAGCCCCGACGCCCGCACGGTCGTCGTGCGCACCCAGATCGGGGATCTCGACCATTCCGCCGAGCATCCCCTCGCGGCCGGCGAGAACCAGGTCGAGTGGACGGTGACATGTCCTGACCCCCGCCTTTGGTGGCCGCGTGCGTTGGGGGACCAACACCTCTATGACGCGGCGGTGTCGGTCCACGCGGAGGTCGGCGACGACGCGGTGTCCCATGAGCGCCGCTTCCGCATCGGGCTGCGCCGCGTCGCGGCGCACGACTGGGTGTTCTCGATCAACGGCGAGCGGCTCTTCCTGAAAGGGTCGAACCAGGGCCCGTCCCGGATGGCGCTGGCCGAAGCGACGCCCGAGGAACTGCGCCGCGACATCGACCTCGCTGCCGCCGCCGGCCTCGACTTCCTCCGCCTCCACGCCCACGTCTCACGCCCGGAGATCTACGACGCGGCCGACGAAGCCGGGCTCCTGCTCTGGCAAGACCTTCCGCTGCAATGGGGCTACGCCCGCGGTGTGCGCAAGCAGGCGGTGCGGCAGGCGCGCGAGGCGGTCGACCTCCTCGGCCATCACCCGTCGGTGTTCCTCTGGTGCGGGCACAACGAGCCGATGGCGATCGACATCGAACCGGGCGGACTGGGCGACCCAGCGAAGCTGTTCCGCATCGCGGTCAGAAGCCTCGCGGCGCAACAACTGCCAACGTGGAACAAGACGATCCTCGACCGGTCGGTGAAGCGGGCACTGGAGAAGGCCGACCGCAGCCGGCCGGTCGTCGCCCACTCCGGCATCCTGCCTCACCTCCCCCAGCTCGACGGCACCGACAGCCACCTGTACTTCGGTTGGTACTGGGGTGACGAGCGCGACTTTCCGGCGCTCTGCGCCCGGCTGCCGAGGATGGCTCGCTTCGTAACCGAGTTCGGCGCGCAGGCGGTCCCGGCCGACGCCGGGTTCTGCGAAGCCGAGCGGTGGCCCGACCTCGAGTGGGAGCGGTTGGGTCACCGCCACGCGCTTCAGAAGCGCCAGTTCGACCGGTACGTCCCGCCGGCGGACCACGCGACGTTCTCCTCGTGGCGGGACGCGACCCAGGCGTACCAGGCGACGGTGGTGAAGCATCACGTGGAGACCCTGCGCCGGCTGAAGTACCGGCCGGCGGGCGGGTTCGCCCACTTCTGTTTCGCCGACGGCATGCCCGCGGTCACGTGGTCCGTGCTCGGCCACGACCGCGCCCCGAAGGCGGGTTACGGCGCGCTGGTCGACGCGTGCCGGCCGGTGATCGTGGTGGCCGACCGATTGCCCGCGACCGTGCGGCCGGGCGAGACCTTGGCGCTCGACGTGCACGTCGTCAGCGACCGGCGGGAGGAGCTGAGCAACGCGGTCGTCACCGCCGCGGCGGAATGGCCCGGCGGCAGTCACCGGTGGAGATGGACCGGCGACGTGCCGGCCGACAGCTGCGTCCGCGTCGGCACCATCCAGTTCGTCGTGCCCCACGCCGCGGGCGAACTCGTCGTAGGGCTCGACCTCACGGGACCCGAGGCGGCAACCAACCGCTACACGTCGAGGATCGCCGCCGCTTGAACCCATCTCGACGCAATAGCCCGGCGAAGCGACGGGCTATTGCGTCGAGAATGCAACGGGCTCGTGCGTTCGGACACAAGTGGTGACCGAGTGGTCATCGTGGCGAGCGACCGAGCGCATGTCAGATTCGTATAAGCAGATTGGCGCTGGTCACGCCGCAGCGAAGTAGCGTCGCCGTTGGTGGCGCAACTGAGCTCGCGACAACTCGATCAGTCCAGCGCCCCGACCCCGATCGTCAACCCCCGACCCAGCCGCCGCGCCCCCTGGCCGGTCGAGTTCTACCGCTCCAGCATCGGCAAGAAATGGGTGATGGCCGTCAGCGGCATCGTGCTGATGGGCTATGTCCTGTTCCACATGCTCGGCAACCTGAAGGTGTACCTCGGGCCCGCCGATGTGGCCCATTACGCCGAATGGCTACGGGATCTGCTCACGCCGTTCCTGCCGCGAACGGTCGCCCTGTGGCTCATGCGGGGCGGGTTGACCGCGGCGTTCGTCCTGCACATCCACGCGGCGTACGCGCTCACCCGCATGAATCGCCGCGCCCGGCCGCAGCGCTACGCGAGCGACCGCGACTACATCGCAGCCAACTTCGCGAGCCGGTCGATGCGGTGGACCGGCATCATCGTCGCCCTGTTCGTGCTGTTCCACCTCTCCGACCTGACCTGGGGCAACACCAACCCGGACTTCGTGCGGGGCGACCCGTATCACAACCTGGTGGAGAGCTTCAGCCGGCTGCCGGTTGCGCTCTTCTACATCCTCGCCAACGTCGCGCTGGCCATCCACCTGTACCACGGGGCGTGGAGCTTGTTTCAGAGCCTCGGCTGGAACCATCCCAGGTTCAACGCGTGGCGGGGGTGGTTCGCGAAGGGTTTCGCGACGGTCATCCTGCTGGGCAACATCAGCTTCCCGCTGGCCGTCCAGTTCAAGCTGGTCGACGAAGCGCACCGCACCACGCCGCTCGCCACCGAGCAGCCCGCCGAGGAGGGGAACCCGTGACGCTCTCGCTCGAGTCGCGCGTCCCCGACGGTCCCATCGAGCAGAAGTGGACCAGCCACAAGTTCGACATGAAGCTCGTGGCCCCGCACAACCGGCGCCGCTTCGAGATCATCGTCGTGGGCACCGGGTTGGCCGGGGCCGCCGCCGCCGCGACCCTCGGAGAGCTCGGCTACAACGTCAAGGCCTTCACGTTCCACGACAGCCCCCGCCGGGCGCACTCGATCGCCGCGCAGGGCGGGATCAACGCGGCGAAGAACTACCGGGGCGACGGCGACAGCATCTTCCGGCTCTTCTACGACACCGTAAAGGGCGGCGACTTCCGGGCCCGCGAGGCGAACGTGTACCGCTTGGCCGAGGTCTCGCTCGACATCATCGACCAGTGCGTGGCCCAAGGGGTGCCGTTCGCACGCGAGTACGGCGGCCTTCTCGACACGCGGAGCTTCGGTGGTGCGCAGGTCGCCCGCACGTTCTACGCCCGGGGACAGACCGGCCAACAGCTGCTGCTCGGTGCGTACCAAGCGCTCGCCCATCAGGTCGAAGCGGGAACGGTCACCCTGTACCCGCGCTCCGAGATGCTGGAGCTGGTCGTCAAGGACGGGCGGGCTGCGGGGATCGTCGTTCGCAACCTGCACACCGGCGAGATCAGCTCGCACTCCGCCCACGCCGTCGTCCTCGCGACGGGTGGCTACGGCAATGTCTTCTACCTCTCCACCAACGCGAAGAACTCGAACGCGACCGCCATTTGGCGGGCGTACAAGAAGGGCGCCGCGTTCGCCAACCCGTGCTTCACGCAGATCCACCCGACCTGCATCCCGGCGAGCGACGACTTCCAGTCCAAGCTCACGCTGATGTCCGAGTCGCTCCGCAACGACGGGCGCATCTGGGTGCCGAAGGTCATGGACGACGGCCGGTCGCCCGACCAGATCCCCGAGGACGATCGCGACTACTACCTCGAACGCCGCTACCCCGCGTTCGGCAACCTCGTGCCGCGCGACGTCGCGTCCCGGGCGGCGAAGCTCGAGGTCGACAACGGCCGCGGCGTCGGGCCGTTGAAGAACGGCGTGTACCTCGACTTCACGGATTCGATGCAACGGCTCGGCCGGTCGGTCATCGTCGAGCGCTACGACAACCTCTTCCAGATGTACGAGCGCATCACCGGCGAGGACCCCTACACCGTGCCCATGCGCATCTATCCCGCCGTCCACTACGTCATGGGCGGCCTCTGGGTCGACTACGAGTTGATGAGCACGATCCCCGGATGCTTCGTGGCCGGCGAGGCGAACTTCTCCGACCACGGGGCCAACCGGCTCGGCGCATCGGCGCTCATGCAGGGTCTGGCTGACGGCTACTTCGTCCTTCCGTACACGCTGGCCAACTACCTCGCCGGCGTACTGGGTCAGGCGGCCGTGCCCGTCGACGATCCCGTGTTCCGCGACGCGGAGAAGGCGGTCGCGGACCAGACCAACCGGTTCCTCTCCATTCAGGGCACGCGGACCGTCGACACCTTCCATCGCGAGCTCGGCCGGATCATGTGGGACTACTGCGGCATGGCCAGGACTCGGGAAGGCTTGGAGAAGGCGCTGTCGGAGATCCCGGCGTTGCGGGCCGAGTACGAGACGGACCTTCGCGTACTCGGGTCAGCCGACACGCTGAACCAGTCGCTCGAGAAGGCGGGTCGGGTCGCGGACTTCTTCGAGCTGGCCGAGCTGATCTGCCGGGACGCCCTCCACCGCGAGGAGTCGTGCGGCGGTCACTTCCGGGTCGAGTACCAGACCGACGAGGGCGAGGCCCGGCGCGACGACGACAACTTCGCCTACGCCGCCGCGTGGGAGTACGCCGGCCCCGGACAGCAGCCCATCCTCAACAAGGAACCGCTGACCTTCGACTACGTCCACCTGGCGCAGCGGTCGTACAAATGAGCGCGACGCTGAACCTCACGGTGAGGATCTGGCGCCAGGCCGCGCCCGACGCCCGCGGCGAGCTGCGTACGTACGACGTGCCCGGCATCAGCGAGGACATGTCGTTCCTCGAGATGCTCGACCTGCTGAACGAGCGGCTGGTGGAGCAGGGCGAGGAGCCGGTCGCCTTCGAGCACGACTGCAGAGAGGGGATCTGCGGATCGTGCGGGCTGATGATCGACGGTAAGGCGCACGGCCCTCAGCGGGGCACCGCGACGTGCCAGCTGCACATGCGCAAGTTCCGCGACGGCGACGTGATCACCGTCGAGCCGTGGCGGGCGGCGGCGTTTCCGGTCGTCAAGGACCTCGTCGTCAACCGCAGCGCGTTCGACCGCATCATCGAGGCGGGCGGGTACATCAGCATCAACACCGGCGCCGCGCAGGAGGCCAACACCATCCCGGTCCCCAAGCCGGTGGCCGATGCCGTCTTCGACGCCGCCGCCTGCATCGGCTGTGGCGCGTGCGTGGCGGCCTGTCCCAACGGGGCGGCACAGCTCTTCACATCGGCCAAGGTCGCGCATCTCAACCTGCTGCCCCAGGGCCAAGCCGAGCGGTTTGCGCGGGTCGAAGCGATGGTCGACCGCATGGACGAGTACTTCGGGTCGTGCACCAATCACGCCGAGTGCCAAGAGGCGTGCCCGAAGGAGATCTCGATCGACTACATCGCCCTGATGAACCGGGATTACGTCAAGGCCAAGCGGGTGAACCGCCGCCTCAGCGGCCAGCGATAGAAGCAAACCACCAAAACGGCTCACATCAGCGGCCGGGCGACCGACTGACTCAGGTGCACGCGTGGGCGGCGTGCGTTGTCCCTCCACCTCGACCCCCACGCACCTCACATGTCACCTTCTTCGGTTCCGGCGCGCCGCCGCGCGGCGCTGGCCCACCTGCCGTACCTCTTGGCTGGACTGCTCGCGCTCACGGGCACGCTGTCAGCGATGCTCGTCACCGTCGTCGGCGCCGCGGTGGCCACGTCGGCCGAGGCTCTCGTCCTCGACGCCCCGCGCTCGCGGCCCACCCCCGACTCGATGGGGACACTCAGGCGGCCCGACGGCGGCCAGGCCGAGACCGGGGCGCCCATCGGCGCTCCCGGCCCGCCTCCTCCACCGGCTCCTCCCCCACCTCCTCCTCCACCCCCGCCGCCGCCCCCGCCGGCGCCCGTGATCCCCTACGGGAAGGGGATGTGGGTCTGGGAGCCCGTGTACGCGGGCGGCGATGACCCGGCGGGGATGGTCGGGTGGGCCCAAGCCGTCGGACTCACCCACATCTACGTCCGGACGGGCTCGACGAAGAAGGGGCTCGATGGACTCGAGTTCGTCGACGCCATCCTGCCTATCGCCCACGCGGCGGGCATCAAGGTCCTCGGCTGGGACTTCCCGAAGCTCGACGACCTCGGCGTCGACCTGGATCGGGCGCGGGCGGCCATCAACCACGTCGCGCCCGATGGGAGCCGACTCGACGGCTTCGTGCCTGACATCGAGACCGGTTCCGAGGGCACCAGTCTGAGCGTCGACAGCGCCGTCGCGTACGCGACGGCCTTGCGGGAGGCCGTCGGTCCCTCCTACCTGCTGATCGCCTGCGTCCCCAACCCGACACCCCACTACGTGAGCTTCTATCCGTACGCCGAACTGCTCGGTCCGTTCGACGCGGTGGCGCCGATGATCTACTGGCTCAACCGCGAACCGGACAGCGACGTGGCCGCGGCCCTCTCGTGGCTCGGCCAGTTCGGCAAACCGGTCATCCCGATCGGCCAGGCCTACGACGGGAGCAGCGAAGGCGGGCGGCCGGGGCCGACGGGCGATGAGATCTGGCGCTTCGTCTCGACGGCGGCGGCGTACGGCTCGCGGGGGGTGTCGTTCTGGTCCTGGCAACACGCGAGCGACGAGGTCTGGGCCGTCATCGCGGCATCTCCGGAAGTCGGCGAGCCACCCCCTCCGGCCCCGCCGCCTCCACCCCCGCCTCCACCCCCGCCGCCTGCTCCGTGGTTCGACCCCATCCGGGGCCGCCGGTAGCCGGGGCCGGCGGGCGTTGGGTGTGCTTTGCCCTTATGTTTGGCCGACCGTCCAGGGCACATGACCTGTTCAACTGCCAAGATGGTGTGACCTCGATGCGGGTCCATTAGGTCGATGCCGCCGAGGAGGATGCGCGGAGATGGCCACAGAAGCAACGCCCGACGACGTAACGACGCTGTCGCTTCCCCCGACACGGATTGACGCCCGGGCCGGGCGCGACTTCACGGGTGAGAGCCTCGGGATAGAGGCCACCGCCACGGGCGCGGCCGGAGTCGCGGTGAAGGCGACGGCGAAGGCCGGGATCGCGGTTACCGCGTCGGGCACGGCGGCAGGCGTCGAGGCCAGCGCCACCACGGGCTTCGGTGTCCGCGCCGTCAGCAACTCGTCGAGCGGCATCGGCGTGCGCGGCCAGAGCCAGAACGGCCTCGGGGTCAGCGGCATCGGTCCCACCGGCGTGCTCGGCGAGAGCAACAGCTCCAGCCATGACGCGGTGGGCGTCTTGGGCGAGTCGTCGCTCTCGACGAGCGGGGTCGGGGTCAAGGGCACCGGCCACATCGGCGTCCGGGGCGAGAGCACGAGCGCGGGCGAGCACGCCATCGGGATGTACGGCTCGACGCCAGCCAGCCACGACGGCGTCGGGGTCAGAGGCGACAGCCGTACTGGCGTGCTCGGCGTCGGGTCGAGGGAAGGCGTGCAGGGCTCAGGAACCACGGGCGTCCTTGGTGTGGACACCAGCGGCACGACCGACGGCTTCGGCCTGCGAGGGGCGACCGCCGCGGGGTGCGGCGTCAAGGGCGAGTCCGACAGCGGACCCGCGGTCTGGGGTGTCGCCTCCGGTACGGGCGTCGGCGTGCGGGCATCAGCCGCTCAGGGGTTGGCCTTGATCGTCGAAGGCCCGGCCGTCGTCGACGGGCCGCTCACGTTCCGCCGCAGTGGGGTGTGCATGGTGCCGGCCGGCGAACGTTCGGTCGTCGTGCAGGGGCTCCACCCGATCAGCGAGGCGACGATCGCTTTGGCCGTCTGTCAGAAGGACCTCAAGGACGTGGCGGTGCGTTCCGCTGTCCTCGACGCTGCGGCAGGCACGCTCACCGTCACCCTCACCAAACCGCCGACATGGACCATGCCCGTCGGCTGGTTCCTGGTCAACTGAGAGGCTGCGCGGATAGGCCCTGAGTTGTCATGGTGGGGCCGCCAGCCGAAGCGAGGCCGCAGGCCGAGCGCCGGCGAACCGGGACGACCGCCACGCGGAGGTTGCACCGCCCGTATGGGCGCTGCTGTCGGACGAGGCCATTGAGCGGGGCACCCGTTCCAGGTTGCACGCCTCTGACAAAGTTGCGCGCGGCCTGAGTTCGTAGTATCGAAGACAAAGTTTTGCTGACGCGAATCCTCGCCTGTCCGAGTCTCCGGGAGAACTGACCCTCATGCTGCACGTGTTCGCCTCCGAGGGCGGCTACCAGGACTTCCACCTCACCGGGACCGAGTGGTTCTGGCTGGTGTTCTCCGCTGGTACCGCGCTGCTCGCCATCGCCAACGGCGTCTACCTGATGCGGGGGGTGCTGGCCGCCGACCAGGGCACACCCAAGATGATCGAGATCGCGAGAGCGATCCAGGAAGGCGCCCTCGCGTACCTCCGGCGCCAGTTCCGCACGATCGCGCTCATCCTCGTGCCGCTGGCGGTGGTCGTCTTCTTCACCGCGACCGAGGTGAAGAAGCCCGATGGAGCGACCGCCCTCTCGCTCGCGCAGTCCGGCATCTTCCGCACCATCGCGTTCCTCGCCGGCTGCCTGATGTCGGGACTCACCGGCTTCATCGGCATGACCCTCGCGACGCGCGGCAACGTGCGCACCGCGGCCGCGGCCCGCAGTGGATCACTGCCCGCGGCGCTGAAGGTGGCATTCCGCACGGGCGGCATCGCCGGCATGTTCACCGTCGGCCTCGGCCTGTTCGGCGCGACCGTGATCATCATGATCTTCCAGAACACGTCGTCCGCCATCCTCATCGGGTTCGGGTTCGGCGGATCGCTGCTCGCCCTGTTCCTCCGCGTCGGCGGCGGCATCTTCACCAAGGCCGCGGACGTCGGCGCCGACCTCGTCGGCAAGATCGAGGCCGGGATCCCCGAGGACGACCCCCGCAACCCGGCCACCATCGCCGACAACGTGGGCGACAACGTCGGCGACTGCGCTGGTATGGCCGCCGACCTGTTCGAGAGCTACGAGGTGACCCTCGTGGCGTCGATCATCCTCGGGGTCGCCGCGTTCAACTCGATCGGCGCGAACCCGGTGCTCGGCCTCATCTTTCCGCTCATCGCCCGCGCCATCGGTGTGCTGGCGTCGATCGTCGGTGTCTACGCCGTGCGGGCCACCGACAAGGACAAGTCGGCGATGGCCCCGATCAACCGCGGATTCCTCACTGCGGGACTTCTCACTGTCGTCGGCACGTTCGCGGTGGCCATCGGGTACGTCGGCAACGACCACGACAACGAAGGATGGAAGGTCTTCGGCGCGGTCGTCATCGGCCTCGTCCTCGCCCAAGTGGTGAGCCGTCTCACCGAGTACTTCACGTCGACCGAGACATCGCCGGTGCGCGAGATCGCCGAGGCGGCCCGTACCGGTCCGGCCACCACGGTGCTGTCGGGTATCAGCTCGGGGCTCGAGTCGTCGGTGTGGGCGATCGTCGCGATCGCGGGCGCCATCGGCACCGCCATCGCCCTGGGCGGCGGGAACATCCAGTTCTCGCTGTACCTCGTCGCGCTCACCGGTATGGGCATGCTGGCCACGACCGGCGTGGTCGTGTCCGAGGACACGTTCGGTCCCGTCGCCGACAACGCGGCCGGCATCGCCGAGATGTCGGGCGAGTTCGAGGGTGAGGCGCAGCGGATCATGGTGAGCCTCGACGCGGTCGGCAACACCACTAAGGCCGTCACGAAGGGCTTCGCGATCGGCTCGGCGGTGATCGCCGCCGTCGCTCTGTTCGCGTCGTTCATCGAGACGATCGGCAGCGAGCTCGGCTTGAAGGAGACGGGCTCGGCCCTGTTCCGCGCGCCGGCGACGCAGATCAACGTGGCCGACCCGAAGACGTTCATCGGCATGCTCATCGGGGGCTCGATCGCGTTCCTGTTCTCCGCGCTCGCGATCCGCGCCGTCGGCCGCACCGCCGGCACCGTGGTGCAAGAAGTCCGGCGCCAGTTCGCCGACGGCAAGATCATGAGCGGCGAGAAGCGCCCCGACTACGGCCCGGTCATCGACATCTGCACCGCCGCGTCGCTGCGCGAGCTGGCCACGCCCGCGCTGCTCGCAGTGCTGTCTCCCGTCATCATCGGCTTCGGGATCAACTACCTCGCGCTCGGCGCGTTCCTCGCCGCGGTCATCCTCACGGGCCAGCTCATGGCCAACTTCCTCTCCAACGCCGGCGGGGCGTGGGACAACGCCAAGAAGTACATCGAGGACGGCCACGAGGGTGGCAAGGGGTCCGAGGCCCACAAGGCTGCGGTCATCGGCGACACCGTCGGCGACCCATTCAAGGACACCGCCGGTCCGGCCCTCAACCCGCTCATCAAGGTCATGAACCTGGTGTCGTTGCTGATCCTGCCCGCGGTGATCAAACTGGCCGACAACGACGGTCCGCGGTTCGCGATCGCTGGCGCCGCCGTCGTGGTGCTCGGCGCGGCCATTGCCTTCTCGAAGCGCAAGACCGGCGGGCTCGCCGGCAGCGGCCCGATGGCCGAAGCCGCCGAGCCCGTCCCCGTCAACGTCTGAAGCCCCCCAACGCGTTCTGGCGCAGAAAGGCGACGTCCGAGGTCGCTCTGCTGCGCCAGAACGACGATGGGGTGAGCGAAGCGGGAGGAGCTGTCCGATCCGGACACGCTCGACATCGACTCGGCCCTCGGCGACTCGGTGACCCTCCGGGTCGCCCAACTCAGCCGGAGATAGCCCCCGCCTTCCGTGCCTTCCGCGCCTTGCGCAGCTCGAGGGCGACGGGAATGAACGACACGACGATGATCACGCCGATGATCGGCAGCAGGTACCGGTCGACGTTGTCGATGTGATCACCGAGCTCGTACCCGAGCAGCGTCACGCCGATCGACCACGGCACCGCACCGGCGACGTTGTAGACGGCAAAGGTGCGGGCGTCCATGCGACCGACGCCGGCGACGACGTTGGCGAAGGTCCGCACGATGGGCACGAAGCGGGCGAGCACGATCGTGCGCGGCCCGTGGTGCTCGAAGTAGGCCTCGGCCTTCTCGACGTACTCGGCCTTGAACCACCGCGAATCGGGGCGACGGAAGAGCGCGGGCCCGACCCGCCGGCCGATGGCATGGCCGGACTGCGCGCCCAGCACGGCGGCGAGGAAGACGCCCGGGAGGACGATCGCGAGGTTGAGGTGTACGGGGTCGTGCACCCCGGGCGCACACAGCAGGCCGGCGGTGAACAGCAGCGAGTCGCCCGGCAAGAAGAAGCCGATCAGCAGGCCGGTCTCCGCGAAGATGATCGCCAGCAGGCCAAGGGTGCCGAATGCTTCGAGCAGGCTCTTGGGGTCAAGCGAGACGGCGAACACGACCGACAGCATCGAGTGAGGCTAGCGAGGGCCCTGCTGGGGTTGGTTCCACTCGGTCCAGCCGTGCCCGGTGCGGCCGTCGCCCGCCGTGAACCGGCACAGCGCCCTGGGGAAGCGGCTGACGCGGCCGTCGGGCGCAGTCAGCAACACGGGGGCGAAGGCCAGCGGCTCGACGTCGAGGACGAGGTCGCCGATGGCGATGGTTCCACTGGATGGGAACCCATGGTCACCGAGCGCCTCCTCCGCATCGACCGACGTCGCCACGAGGACGCCGCCCCCCGGCGGCTGGACGTAGCCAAAGCCGAGGTCGACGTTCGGGATGCGGATGTCGCTTCCGTGAAAGCGAGTGCCATCGGCCAGTCGTCCCGAGGTCCAGCACCAGCCGAACTGCCACCAGTCCCGCACACCCCACGAGTGGTCGCGTTGGCCGTGGCCCACGAACGCGATCGTCTCGTCGGCGATGAAGATCTCGCCGTGCACGACGCAGGGGATCTCGTACCGGGACACACCGGGGTATGGGTATGGCTCGCCATCCGTCTCCCACTCGAGGTCGATGGCAAACGGGGTGGGCGTCCCCAGCGCCCGGCCGTAGAGGTCGGCGGGATCGTCCAGGGCGACGGCGTGGGTCTCGTTGGTGACGGTCCAGTGGTCCAACGCGGTCTCGCGGACGTGGTCGGCCCACAGACCGGGGGCGCGGATCTCGAGCGTGGACGGTGGCAAGGGGACGGCGTGGTCCACCACTGCCACGGTGGGGCGACGGCCGCCGACGAGGAAGGCGTGATACCACGCGACCCCGAGGTTGGGATAGAGGCCCAACCGCACCCAGCCCCCGAGCGCGCCGTCCGGGGTGGTGAAGTCGAAGTACCACGACTCGCTCCACAGGGGGTCGTCTCCTGGCGCGTGCCGACCCTCGTCGGAGGCCGGGACGCTCATCGGGAGCTCACCACCATGGTGCCCGCCGCGAGGTCGTGCAGCGCCCGGTTGTCGCGATGCAGGACAGCCGGGATCGCGAGGACGAGCAGCGGGAGGAAGAACAGGCGCGGCGTGAACGCCGTGGCGAGGATCAGGTAGCGCAACAGGGACCGAGCCAGGCCGGCATGGAAGCCGCTGTCCGCCCGCACGATCCGCAGTCCGAGCATCGCCTTGCCCGGCGTCGCGCCGCGGTAGGCCACGGGCAGTATCTCGTAGGCGAAGGCGAGGACGACGCTCGTGACGGCGAGTTGCGTGAAGGTGCGATCGTCGAACAGCGCGCCCTCGATCTCGATCACGACGACGATCGTCAGCCACGCGACGATCACGACGTCGACGACGCGGGCCAGCAGCCGCCACGGGAGTTGGGCCGGGGTCATCGTCGGCGGGCGACGATAACGTCGCCTCCCGTGCCGCGCTACTTGAGCGACGAGTGGATCGCCGCTCTCGACCAAGCCGCCGGCACGCTGGGTGACGACGGTGACGACGACTCTGGGGCTGCGCCGGTCGTGATCCAGCACGTCGTGGTCGACGGTCCTGAGGGCGTGCGGCGCTATCACCTGGTGGTGACCGGGACCCGCGTCGCCGTGCGGGAAGGCCAAGCCGAACACCCGACGCTCACGTTCACGGAGGACTACGCCACGGCCGTGGCCGTGAGCGACAGCAGGATCTCGGCGCAAGCCGCGTTCATGGCGGGCCGGCTGCGGGTCGGCGGCGACCTCGACGCCCTGGCCACCGTGACCCCGGTGCTCACGAAATTCGGCGCCGCGATTCGCTCGGTGCGTGACGACACCGAGTATGACTAGGGGGTGCCCGAGCTTCCCGAGGTACAGGCCCACGCCGAGCGGCTCGACCAATCCTTCGCCGACGCGGTCCTCGAGAAGTTCACGCCCCTCTCGTTCACGGCCCTGAAGACCGCGGATCCGCGGCCCGAGAGCGCCCACGGCCACGCCCTTGTCTTCGCCGGACGCCGGGGCAAGTACCTCCTGCTCGACTTCGGCGTGCTGACGTTCGTCGTCCACCTCATGCAGGGTGGGCGGTTGAAGGTGGAAGACGGCCCGAAACGCTCTCCGAAGCCGAGGTTCGGTCAGGCGCGCTGGATCTTCGCGGACGCCAGGAGCCTCCTCCTCACCGAAGCCGGAACCGAGCGCAAAGCGGGAGTGTGGGCGGTCGCCGGCGACCCGGAAGCGCAGGCCCCGCTGGCAGGGCTGGGCCCCGAAGCCGATCACGTCGACGCCGAGCACATGCTGCGGCTGCTGCACGCCAACCCGATGCGGCTCCACGGGTTCCTCCGCGATCAGCGCATCCTCGCCGGGCTGGGGCGGCGGCTCGCCAACGAGGTCTGCCACCGGGCCCGGCTGTCGCCGTTCGCCAATACCGGCAAGCTCGTCGACGTCGACGCCGCCGCGCTCGCCGAGGCCGTCGGTACGTGCGTGAACGACTCGCTCGCGTTCGAGCGTGGTCGCACCGACATGAGCAGCTCTGCCGACCGTCCGAGTGGCGTGCACCACCGCGAGGGCGAAGCATGTCCGGTGTGCGGTGACACCGTGCGCGCCGTCGAGTACCGCGCCTACACGGTGAACTACTGCCCCACCTGCCAGACCGGTGGCAAGATCCTCGCCGACAACACCACGTCGAAGTTCCTGAAGTAACAGCCAAAACCGGCCGTTCTGTCGGTAGTTGTGGGGTCCATAGGCCGGATAACTACCGACAGAACGTGCCGTCGGTCAGCCGATGAGGCCGAGCTCCTTGACCGCATCGCGCTCGTCGGCCAACTCGGCGACCGAGGCGTCGATGCGGGCCCGGGCGAACTCGTCGTGCTGGACGCCTTGCACGATCGACCACTGACCGTCGCTCGCACGGCAGGGGAAGCTGCTGATGAGGCCATCGGGGACGCCGTAGCTGGCATCGGAGGGAACGGCCATGCTCACCCAATCGCCTTCGGGCGTGCCGTGGACCCAGTCGCGGACATGGTCGATCGCGGCGTTGGCGGCGGACGCCGCGCTCGACGCGCCCCGCGCCTCGATGACGGCGGCGCCCCGCTGCTGGACGGTCGGGATGAAGTCGGTCTCGAGCCACGCCTGATCGTCGACCACCTCGGCGGCGTTCTTCCCGCCGATCTCCGCGTGGAAGATGTCGGGGTACTGCGTAGCCGAGTGGTTGCCCCAGATCGTCATGCGCCGGATGTCGGCGACGGGGACGCCTGCCTTCTTCGCCAGTTGCGCCTTCGCTCGGTTGTGGTCGAGCCGGGTCATCGCCGTGAACCGGCGACGGGGGATGTTGGGCGCGTTGTTCATGGCGATGAGGCAGTTGGTGTTGGCCGGGTTGCCAACCACCAGGATGCGAACGTCGTCGGCCGCGTTCCCGGCGAGCGCCCTGCCCTGTTCGGTGAAGATGGCGCCGTTTGCCGCGAGCAAGTCGGCGCGTTCCATGCCCTTCGTCCGCGGCCGGGAACCGACGAGCAACGCGATGTTCACGCCGTCGAACGCGACGTTCGGATCGTCGGTCTGGACGACGCCGGCGAGCGTGGGGAACGCGCAGTCCTCCAGCTCCATGGCGACGCCCTGAAGCGCGCCCAAGGCCGGCGTGATCTCGAGGAGGCTGAGGATGATCGGCTGGTCGGGCCCGAGCATCGCTCCGCTCGCCACTCGGAACAGGAGGCTGTAGCCGATCTGGCCGGCGCCGCCGGTGATCGCCACGCGAACTGGATCGCTCATGGGCTCAACGTAGTGCGATGCTGCGACGCCAATGGAACCGGGCTACCGCATCACCACCGACGCCCACGAGATCGACCACCAGACCGTCTGGGAGTGGCTGCGCGACGAGTCGTACTGGGCGGCCGGGCGACGGTGGGAGGTGCACGAGCGGGCGGTAGCGGGGTCGCTCTGCTTCGGGCTGATCGACGCGACCGGCGCCACGGCCGGCTTCGCGCGGGTCGTAACGGACGCGGCCACATTCGGCTGGTTGGCGGACGTCGTGGTCCTGCCCGCGCACCGGGGACGCGGCCTCGGCAAGGCGCTCGTGCGCGCGGTGATCGAGCACTCCGAGCTCGTCGACCTGAACCGAATCCTGCTCGGCACGAAGGACGCGCACGACCTCTACGAGCAGTTCGGGTTCGCGCCGCTCCACGACCCGGGTCGCTTCATGGAGCGGCGCGGCTCAGATCGCGAAGACGTCGTCGACTAGAGCTGGAGCGACTTGGTCTCGAGGTACTCGTCGAGACCGAACTTGCCGAGCTCGCGGCCGTGACCCGACTGCTTGTAGCCGCCGAACGGGGCCAGCGGGTTGAAGCTGCCGCCGTTCACCTCGACCTGACCGGTGCGGAGCTTGAGGGCGACGGCTTTGGCCCGGTCCGCGTCTCCTGACCACACCCCGCCCGCGAGGCCGTAGATGGTGTCGTTGGCGATGCGGACGGCCTCGTCCTCGTCGTCGTAGGGGATGATCGAGAGGACCGGCCCGAAGATCTCTTCCTGGGCGATCGTCATGTCGTTGCGCACGTCGGAGAAGACGGTGGGCTTCACGAAGAACCCGGTGGGCAGCTCGTCGGGCTGCTCGGCGCCGCCGGTGAGGAGCTTGGCCCCTTCGTCGACGCCCTTCTGGATGTAGCCGCGGACTCTCTCCTGCTGCACCTTGGATACCAACGGTCCGAGCCGGGTCGCCTCACCGAACGGGTCGCCGAGCGTGTACTCCTCGGCCGCGCTCGTGGCGATCTCCTCGACCTCCGCCAGGCGGGCGCGGGGGACGATCATCCGGGTGAGTGCTGAGCACGTCTGACCGGAGTTGAGGAAGGCCTTGCCGACACCGTCGGTGACCGCTCGCTTGAGGTCGGCATCGTCGAGGATCACGTTGGGGGACTTGCCGCCGAGCTCGAGGGTCACTCGCTTCACCGTCTGCGCCGCCAGCTCGCTGACGCGCTTGCCGGCGCGGGTGGAGCCGGTGAAGGACACCATGTCGACGTCGGGGTGGGCGGCGATGGCCTCACCGACCACCGGACCGACACCGGTGACGAGGTTGAAGACGCCGGCCGGGAGCCCGATCTCGTCGATGATCTCGGCGAGGATGAACGCGTTGAGCGGGGCGACCTCGCTCGGCTTCAGTACGACGGTGCACCCCGCAGCGAGGGCGGGCGCGACCTTGGCCGCGATCTGATGCAGCGGGTAGTTCCACGGCGTGATGCAGCCGACGACACCGACCGGCTCCTTGACCACGAGGGAGGAGCCGACCTGCTCTTCGAAGGGGTAGTCGGCGACGATCTGCGCGGTGTTCATGAAGCTCATCATCGGGAGACCGGCCTGGATGAGCAGGCTGAGGTTCTTCGGCATGCCGACCTCGCCGGAGACGACGGTGGCGATGTCGTCCATGCGGGCCTGAAGACCCTCGCTGATGCGGGTGAGGTACTTGCCCCGCTCTTCGACCGAGGTCAGCGACCACGACGCGAAGGCTCGTTTGGCAGCGTGGACGGCCTTGTCGACGTCCTCGGGCGTTCCGTCGGGGATCGAGCCCATCACCTCTTCAGTGGTCGAGTTGGTGACGTCGATGGTGCCGGTGCCGGTGGACGGCACCCACGCGCCGTCGATGTAGAGCTTGTCCCGTGCGTCCACTGCGAGTCCTCCCCGGAGGATGTCGATGCCTGTTGCCGAGGACGCTACAACTGGCAGCTGCGGGGCGGCTAATGCCGCCCCGGCGCTGCCAGTCGACCCGAAGCTGCCAGTTGTCAGAGGCGGTCGACGATGGCTTGGGCGAACGCCGAGCACTTGACCTCGGTGGCCCCGTCCATGAGGCGGGCGAAGTCGTAGGTGACGATCTTCTCGGCGATGGTGGCCTCGATGGCCCGCACGATGTCCGCCGCGGCGTCGGTCCAACCGAGATGCTCGAACATCATCACGCCCGACAGGATCACGGAGCTGGGGTTGACCTTGTCCTGTCCCGCGTACTTGGGCGCGGTGCCGTGCGTGGCCTCGAAGATGCCGTGGCCGGTGACGTAGTTGATGTTGCCGCCGGGAGCGATGCCGATCCCACCGACCTGCGCGGCGAGCGCGTCGGAGAGGTAGTCACCGTTCAGGTTGGTGGTGGCGACCACATCGAAGTCGTCGGGGCGCGTGAGGACCTGCTGCAGCGTGATGTCGGCGATGTTGTCCTTCACGAGGATCTTGTCGCCGGGGTCGCCGCCGCATTCGTCCCACCCGACGGCGACGGCGCTGAACTCCTCCTTGACCAACTCGTAGCCCCACTTACGGAAGGCGCCCTCCGTGTATTTCATGATGTTGCCCTTGTGCACGAGCGTGACGCTCTTGCGGCCGTGACTCACGGCGTAGTTGAGCGCGGCGCGGATGAGGCGCTTCGACCCCGTGACCGAGACCGGCTTGATGCCGACCCCCGAGTCGGGTCGGATGTTCCATCCGAACTCGTCGTGCAGGAGCTCGATGAGTCGCTTGGCCTCCGGTGTGCCTTCCTCGAGCTCGAGGCCGGCGTAGATGTCTTCGGTGTTCTCGCGGAAGATCACGATGTCGACCTTCTCCGGCTCCTTGACCGGGGACGGCACGCCTGTGAACCACCGCACCGGGCGCAGGCACACGTACAGGTCGAGGAGCTGGCGGATGGCGACGTTGAGGCTCCGAATGCCGCCGCCGATCGGGGTGGTGAGGGGGCCCTTGATGCCGATGAGATGGTCTTTGAACACGGTGAGCGTGTCCTCGGGGAGCCACTCGCCGACGGCGTCGAAGGCCCGCTGCCCCGCGAGCACCTCCTTCCACTCGATGCTCTTGCCGTGCTTCTCGGCGGCAGCGTCGAACACGAGCTGCGACGCGGGCCAGATATCGACGCCCGTGCCATCGCCCGCGATGAACGGGATGATCGGCTCGTCGGGAACGGTGAGCGCGCCGTCGGCGCCCAGGGTGATCTTCTCGGCCATAGGGCGCCGAGGTTAGTTGTCCAGCGCGGGAAGCTCTCTCGCCCCCATCAGGCGGCGCGGGGTCACGGCTCGTGCCGCAGGCCCAGGTTCGCGTAGATCTCGCGGGTCGCGTTCGACCGGTTGAGCGTGTAGAAGTGCAGCCCGGGCGCGCCCTCGTCGAGAAGGGCTTGGCACAGCTCGGTGGCGATGTCGACCCCGGCCCGGTGCACGCCGTCGGCGCCGTCGTCGGCTGCTTCGAGCCGGGCGACCATGGCGGGCGGCACGGCCGCACCCATGACCGCCATCCGGGGGATCGACCCCAGCGCGGTGACGGGGATGATGCCGGGCAGCACGGGCTTGTCCATCCCTCGGTCCGTCAGCTCGTCCCGCAGCCGGAGATAGTCGTCGAGCTCGAAGAAGAACTGTGTCACCGCGAAGTCGGCCAACTCCAGCTTGGCGACGAGATGGTCGCGGTCCGTGGTCAGGTCGGGCGAGCGGGGATGGCCGATCGGGTGAGCCGCCACGCCGATCGAGAAGCCACCGATGGCCCGGGCCAGCTCGACGAGCTCGAGCGCGTGTTGCAGTTCGCCCTCACCCGCCTCCGGATCGGTGGGCGGGTCGCCGCCAAGCGCCATGAGGTTCTCGACACCGACCTTGCGGAACTCGACGAGGATCTCGGCGAGCTCCAGGCGGGTGTGGGCAACGCAGATGAGGTGCGCCATCGGGTTGAGGCTCGTAGTACGCAGCATCCCCCGCACGAGCTCGGTGGTGCGTTCCCGCGACGAGCGCCCGCCTCGATAGGTGACCGACACGAAGGACGGCTCGAGCGGCTCGAGCGCCCGCAGCGTCTTCACGAGCGCGGCGTGCTCGGCGTCGGTCTTCGGCGGGAAGAACTCGAAGGAGTACGTCGGCCCTTTGGCGAGCAGGTCTGCGATCTTCGCCATGGAGCGACAAGGGTACGGGCGCGATGCCCCCGTCTCCAAGGCGCTAACGCGCGGACCGGCGTTCGGCGGCTTCGACCGCGTTGCGGAAGAGCATGGCGATGGTGGTAGGGCCGACCCCGCCGACGCGAGGCGTGATGTACCCGGCGACCTCTTCGCAACGCTCGTCGACGTCGGGCAGCAGCGTGCGACCCTCGTAACGGACGCCGGCGCCGACGACCACGCCGCCCGGCTTGATGTGTTCGGGCTGCACGATTCCCGGCACGCCCGCCGCGGCCACGAAGATGTCCGCTCGCTGCGCGTAGCGAGGCCAGTCGGGCACACCCGTGTGCACCACGGTGACGGCTGCGTTTGCGGTGGGGCGCTTCTGCGAAAGCATCAGCGACAGCGGCCGCCCGATCGTGAACCCCCGCCCGAGGATGACCACCTCGCGACCGGAGACCGGGATCTCGTAGTAGGCGAGCATCGCTTCGATGCCGGCCGGAGTGCAGGGAACCGGCCCGGGCATCGAGAGCGCCAGCCGTCCCATGTTCACCGGGTGAGCGCCGTCGACGTCCTTGTCGGGGTCGATCTCGAGCAGCGCGGCCTCGTAATCGATCTGCGGCGGCGCCGGATGCTGGAAGAGCATGGCGTCGACGGCCGGGTCGGCGTTGAGCTCGTGGATCGCGGCCACGACATCGCGCTGCGTCGCGTCGTCGGGGAGCTGCACGTGGCGCGACACGAAGTCGAGCTCCGCGGCCTTCTGTTGCTTCATGGCCACGTAGCGCGCCGACGGTGCATCGTCGCCGACCAGCATCGTCGCCAGCCCGGGCGTGTGGCCGTTTGCCCGCAGCTTCTCGACCCGCGGCGCGAGGTCGGCGAACACGGCTTCGGCCACGGGCGCGCCGGGCATGAGGACCGCCGCCATCAGTGGAGGAAGTGGCGCTCGCCGGTGAACACCATCGCCAGCCCCAGGCGGTCGGCGGTGGCGATGATCTCGGCGTCGCTGCCGCTGGGTCGGCCCGGTTGGATCACGACCGCGACGCCGGCCTCGGCCGCGGCCTCGATCCCGTCGGGGAAGGGGTAGAACGCGTCGCTGGCGCTCGCGCCGCCTTTCGCCCGTCCAGCCGCCTTCGCCGCGGCGATCTGGCCGGCCTCGACGCGGCTCTGCTGCCCGGCGCCGACGCCGACGGCTTGGCCGTCCTTCACGAGCACGATCGAGTTGGACTTCACCCAGCCGACGATGCGCCACGCCAACTCTGTGTCGGCCCACTCGTCATCCGTGGGCTGGCGCTGGGTGACGACGCGCCAGTCGGCCCGGGTCGACGCGAAGTGGTGGGCCTGCTGCACGAGGACGCCGCCCGTGATCTGGCGAAGGTGCACCGGGTTGGGCGCAGGGGTGGGCGCCTCGAGGATGCGGGTGTTCCGGCGCCGGGCGATCAGCTGGTCGATCACGCCGTCGTCGTAGCCGGGGGCGATCACCACGTCGGCCTGAGCGGCGGCGACCATGCGCTCGACGGTGGCGGTGTCGATCGGACGGTTGACGGCGACGATGCCACCGAACGCGGACCGCTCGTCGCACTCGAACGCCCGCTGGTACGCGTCGGCGAGTGACGCCGCCACCGCGACGCCGCACGGGTTGGCGTGCTTGATGATGGCGCAGGCCGGCCGGTCACCCAGGTCGTGGACGAGGAGCCACGCCGCGTCGGCGTCGAACAGGTTGAGGTACGACAACGCCAGGCCGCTGTGTTGGGTCATCGTGTCCCACCACGGATCGCAGCCATGGCTGCGATAGAGGGCCGCTCTCTGGTGGGGATTCTCGCCGTACCGCAGTTCGAGGTCGACCCGTTCGAGGGGGGACTGGATCGTGGGCGGGAACGCCGAGCCCGTGAGCTGGTGGTCGAACCACTCCACCACGGCGGCGTCGTACGCGGCCGTGGCGGCGAAGGCTTTGCGGGCGAGGTGCCGTCGGGTGTCGTCGCTCAGCCGGCCCGTCGTGCGGAGCTCGTCGAGCACGGGACCGTAGTCAGCGAGGTCGACGACCACGCCCACATGGGCATGATTCTTGGCCGCGGCTCGCACCATCGCGGGCCCGCCGATGTCGATCAGCTCGACCGAGGGATCCGACTCGAAGGGGTACAGGTTCGCCACGACGAGATCGATGGGCTCGATGCCGTACGCCGCCATGTCGGCCCGGTGCTCCGCATCGTCGGGATCGGCGAGCAAGCCGCCATGGATCTTGGGGTGAAGGGTGACGACCCGGTGACCGAGGATCGGCGGAACACCAGTGAGGTCGGCGACGTCGGTGACGGGCAGGCCCGCATCACGTATGGCCGCGGCGGTAGACCGGCTCGAGACCAACTCCCAGCCGAGATCGCGCAGACTGCGGGCGAGGTCGACCACGCCCGCCTTGTCGTAGACCGAGAGCAACGCTCTCACGGCAGCACGCTCCCTCGGTCGAGGACCGCCTTGATCGTCTCCGTATAGAGCCGGCGCTCGACGTTCTTGATCCGCTCGTGCAGGATCTCCTCGGTGTCGCCGGCGAGGACCGGCACGGCCTCCTGCGCCAGTATCGGGCCGGCGTCGACCTCCTCGGTGACGACATGAATGGTGACGCCGGTGATCTTGACGCCAGCGTCGAGCGCCTCACGCACCGCGTGCCAACCCTTGAACGCGGGGAGCAAGGCCGGATGGGTGTTCAACACCTGGCCGGGATAGGTGTCGACGATGCGGGGGACGACGGTGCCGAAGCCGGCCATCACCACCAACTCGACCGCGTGGGCCTGCAGCGTCTTCACGAGGCGCTCGGTGTAGACGTCGCGGTCGAAGGACGCGCCCCACTCGGTGCGCTCGACTAGTTCGGCGACGACGCCATGGCGGGCGGCGACGGTGGTCGCGCCGCAGGGCCGGTCGACGATCACGACCTCCACGGGAATGCCCGCGCTCAAGATCGCGTCGAGATTCGTCCCGCCCCCCGATGCCAGGACCCCGATCCGCACGCGGGAAAGTTACCAGTGCCCTTCCGGCTGCCCGAACGATCCCAGACACATGCCCATGCTGTGCGTTACCTTTGCGGCGCACACGAGGCTGCATACCCACCCTAGGAGGCGGGACGTGAAAAGTAAGCCGACAACGGCGCAGATCGTCATCATGGCGTCGGGCGCAGTCTGCCTGCTGTTCTCCTTCTTCAACTTCTACAAGGTGGACTTCGGGGGTCAAACCGAGGGCACGTCCGCTTGGGGGTCCGGACTCTTCCCGCTCGCGACCTACGTCGCGATCATCGGTCTGGTGATGGCGGGCGTGGTGGCACTCACCGTGTTCGCCGGAGTCAGCCTGCCGGCCGAGATCCTCGGGTTCACGTGGAAGCAGATCCACCTCGCACTCGCGTTCTTCGCGGCCCTGCTGATGCTGGGCTTCTTGATCGTGGACAAGGGCTCGCTCGACCTTGGCATCGGGTACTTCTTCATGCTGCTCGGTGCCGCTGGTCTCCTCGCGGGGGCGATCATGCTGCAACGGGAGCCTGAGCCGGCGGCGGGGCCTGGACCAGGCACCACACCGCCGACGCCCTTCTAGTTTCGGTTCCGCTCGTCCCAACGGCCCGCCGACCGGCGGGCCGTTGGCGCGCCCGAACGGAACCGGATGCGCGCTCGTGGTGGTCGGCGCGCTCACAATCGGCGGCGACAACCTGCCCGCTGTCGGCGGGGGCGGCGGCAGCACTTGGCCGGGCGTGGTGCTGTCGGGCGGTTCCACGAACCGGACGGGATGGACTACTCGAGTGCAGGGTCCTCGCAGCCCGACGTGCCACCACCGCCGCCGGCGGGTTCGGTGCGGTCGTAGGGAGTGGTGTAACCAGAGCCTTGGTCGGGCGTGCCGAGGTAACGGACGACGGCACGGGCGATGGCGAGCGCCTCCGCGTGGCGGAAGTCGTCGGTCAGTAGGAGTTCCTCCTCCGGCGGGTTGGAGATGAATGCCGCTTCGGAGAGGACCGCGGCGACGCCCGCGGTGCGCTTCAGGATTCCGTAGTAGTCGCCGCCGCTGCTGGCCAGCCGGTACTTGGCCCCCGCATCGGTGTCCGCCACCCAGCTCACTGCGAACGGCGCGAACGCCTCGTGGATCTCTTCCCAGACGAGCCCCGCCAGCCGCTTCGAGTCCGGTGAGGCGATCTGGTAGTAGGTCTCGTTCCCCGGGCCGTCCCACGGGCCGTCGGGCTCAGCGTTGTGATGGATCGACACGAAGGCCTGCGGTGCCAACGCAGTGGCGAGCGCGCCCCGGGTCGCGAGCGTGATGCGGTAGTCGGCCGTGCGGGTCAGCACGACGGTCGCCCCGGCCTCTTCCAAGAGCTGCTTCGTCTGCTCGGCGATCGCGAGGTTCACCTCCTTCTCGGTGAGGCCGTGGACCCGTCCGACCGCGCCGGGTTCGTCGCCGCCGTGGCCCGCGTCGATCACAACGTTGGCCCCGGTGAGCGGCGTGCCGCTGACCGTCGCCTGCTGCGCGCACGGCGTCGTCACGACGTAGCGGTCGCCGTCGAGGCCGACGACGGGCAGGACGATCCCGGTCGGCGTCACCACGGCCTTCGCCTCGCCGGCCGGGTCGATCGCCGCCCAGTCGACGTGAACGCCCGGTACGAGCGGCGCGGGGCCGGCCGTTGTCGTCGTGGTCGCCGGCGGCAGTGTCGTGGTCGTGGTGGCCGGCGGAGCGGTCGTCGGCGACGACGAGGATGGGGCGACCACCACGGGCGCCTCGTCGCCCGCCGCGCAGCCGGCGATGAGGGCGACGACGCCGAAGCCGAGCGCCAGTCTCCTTGCGTTCTGGCGCAGCAGAGTGACCGCCAAGGTCACCATTCTGCGCCAGAACGACGCCGGGTTTAGAGCGCGGCGACGATCTCCGCCATGAGCTCGCCCGCTTCGGTGGGGTTGAGGCCCACCTGGACGCCGGCCGCCCGCAGGGCATCCATCTTGGCGGCGGCCGTACCTTTGCCGCCGGAGACGATGGCGCCCGCGTGTCCCATCTTCTTGCCGGGCGGAGCGGTCACCCCCGCGACGTAGGCGGTGACCGGCTTGGTCATCTTGTCGGCGATGAACGCGGCCGCCTCCTCCTCCGCCGCCCCACCGATCTCGCCGAAGAGGATGACCGCCTTCGTGCCGGGATCGGCCTCGAAGGCCTCGAGACAGTCGATGAAGCTCGTGCCCGGCACGGGATCGCCGCCGATGCCGACGCACGTCGTGACGCCGATCCCCTTGTGGGACAGCTCGTTGAGCGCCTGATAGGTGAGCGTCCCCGACCGGCTCACGATGCCGACCGGGCCGCCGGCCGTGGCCACCTCGGCCGGGATGAAGCCGATGTTGCACTGGCCCGGGGTGATCAGGCCGGGGCAGTTCGGCCCGAGAACACGCGAGGCCGGAAAATCACGCTTGAGCTTGTTGTAGAACCAGGCCTCGTCGTGGGCCGGGATGCCTTCGGTGAGCACGACGATCAGCTCGACGCCTCCTTCCGCGGCCTCGAGAACGGCGTCCTTGGCAAACGGCGCGGGCACGATCACCATCGATGCGGTGGCACCGGTGGCGGCGCGGGCGTCGGCCACCGACGCGAACACGGGGATGCCGTCGACGTCGGTGCCCGCCTTCTTCGGGTTCGTCCCGCCGACCACCTGGGTGCCGTAGTCGCGGTTGCGCAGTGCGTAGAAGCGTCCCTGCGATCCGGTGATGCCCTGGACGATGACCTTGGTGTCCTTGTCGACGAAGATGCTCATGACGCGGCCAGCTCCACGGCGGTGCGGGCGGCTTCGAGCATGGTCGGTTTCGATATCAGGCGATCCGACTCGTGGCTGGCGAGGATCGCCCGCCCTTGCTCGGCGTTGGTGCCGTCGAGGCGGATCACGATCGGCGAGTTGAGCTGCACGCGCCCGAGCGCCTGCACGATGCCGTTCGCGACCTCCTCGCCCTTCGTGATGCCGCCGAAGATGTTGATGAAGATCGACCGGACGGCCTCGTCGTTGTTGATGACCTCGAGGGCGTTGGCCATCACGTCGGCCGACGCTCCCCCGCCGATGTCGAGGAAGTTGGCCGGCCGGCCGCCGACCTGGTTCACGACGTCGCACGTGCTCATCGCGAGGCCGGCGCCGTTGGCGATGATGCCCACGTCGCCTTCGAGTCCGACGTATTGAAGGCCTTTCTCCTTGGCGATCTGCTCGCGTACGTCGCGCTCCTGGGTGGCCTCGTACTCCGCCCACTCGTGGCGGTACTTGGCGCTGTCGTCGAGGGTCACCTTGGCGTCGAGGGCGTGGACGCGGCCGTCGGGCGTGAGGATCATCGGGTTGACCTCGACGAGGTCGGCATCGCCTTCGGTGTAGGCCCGCCACAGCGCGAGCAGAAGGGCGACCGCGCCCTCGGTGGCCGCGGGGTTCAGGCTTGCCGCCGCCACCCATTGGCGGGCCCGGTCCTCGGTGAGGCCGTCGACCGGGTCCACGTGGATGCGAGCGATCGCTTCGGGGTCCTCGGCCGCGACGGCCTCGATGTCGACACCCCCCTTGGCCGACAGGAGGCCGAGGTGCTGCTTGGCCGAGCGGTCGAGCGTGAAGCTGGCGTAGTACTCCTCGGCGATGTCGGACGCCTTCTCGATCCAGAGCACGTGCACCACGTGGCCCTTGATGTCCATGCCGAGGATGGCGCTCGCATGCGTGCGGACCTCGTCAGCCGAACTCGCGAGCTTGATGCCGCCGGCCTTGCCTCGTCCGCCGACCTGCACCTGCGCCTTGACGACGACCGGGTAGCCGAGCTTCTCCCCGGCGGCAACCGCGGCGTCGACCGTCGTGGCCACCTCGCCGGGTGAGACCGGGATGCCGAACTCGGCGAAGAATCCCTTGCCTTGGTACTCGAACAGATCCATTTAGTTGCGGCCCTCCAGGGCGGAGCGGAGCCAGTCGGTGATGTCGGCCATGGCGGCGCCGGGGGTGAAGATCGCGGCCACGCCGAGCTCCTTGAGCTTGGTGATGTCGGCGTCGGGGATGATCCCGCCGCCGAAGACGATGATGTCATCGAGACCGCGCGCCTTCAGTTGCTCGAGGAGCCGAGGGAACAGGGTCATGTGCGCGCCCGACAAGATCGAGAGCCCGACGGCGTCGGCGTCTTCCTGCAACGCCGTCTCGGCCACCTGCTCGGGCGTCTGGAACAACCCGGTGTAGATGACCTCGAACCCGGCGTCCCGCAGCGCCCGGGCGATGACCTTGATGCCACGGTCGTGCCCGTCGAGGCCCGGCTTGGCCACGACGACTCGATACGGGCGGCGCTGCACGGGGGGCGATACTACGCGGGTGCCCGTGGCGTCGACCCAGTCCCGCAAGGCGCTCGCGGTCGGCATCGCGGGTGTCGTGGTGGGAGTCGGGCTCTTCATCGCGGTGGTCACGCTCACCAACACCCGCAACGAGATCCGGCTCGGCTCCGACCGGTTCACGGTAGGTCCCGCCGAACGGCTCGCGGCGACGATCGCTCGCGACGGGCCGCTGACATTTCCCGATCCGGTTTCGGGCGACCGCCCGATCTGGGTGCAACACCTCGGCGACGACGACCAGGCCGGCTGGACCGCATTCGACGCCCAGGTCGACGGGTGCGCCGTCGATTGGGACGCGGAGGCCGAGCGATTCGTGGACGAGTGCACCGCCCGCCGCTACCCAGCCGACGGTGCCGGCCTCCCCGACTACCCGGTGACGGTCGACGACGGCAACCTCATCGTCGACGTCCGCCGCCAGTAAAGCCGGCACGGCCCGCACGGCCCGCACGGCCTCGTTCTGGCGAGAATCACTAGTCGCCACGACTAGTCACGCTCGCCAGAACGACGATTTTCAGTCGAACAGGGACAGCAGCTCGCGTTTTTGGATCTTGTCGGTGCCCGTCTTGGGGAGCGCGTCGACCGCGACGAAGCGCTGGGGGACCTTGTATTCGGCCATCCGGTCGGCGGCCCAAGCGTCGAGGGCGAGCGCCGCGAGATCGACTCCGTCGCGCAGGCGTACGGCGGCAACCGGGATCTCGCCCTTGCGTTCGTCCGGCAGACCGACCACCGCCGCCTCGAGCACGTCGGCGTGCTCCTCCAAAGCTCGCTCCACCTCGAGCGCGTACACCGAGTACCCGCCGTGCATGATCACGTCCTTCTTGCGACCCGCGAACACGACAGTGCCGAAGGGACCGCGGCGCCCGAGGTCGCCCGTTCGCAACCAGCCGTCTTCGGTGACGATGGCCCTGGTGGCCTCCGGATCGCCCCAGTAGCCACTCGTGACGCCCGGCCCGCGGATCCACAGCTCGCCCACCTCGCCCGCGCCGGCGTCCGTGGCGTCGTCGGCGACGACCCGGAACCTGTAGCCGGGAAGCGGGAGCCCGATGGAGCCGCCCAACCCGAAGCCGAGCCCCGGCGGCGACAGCTTGGCCGCCGCGCCGCCGCCGAGCTCGACCATGCCGTACCCCTCCGCGAACGCCGCCTCACCCATCGAACCGATGACGGGAAGTGTGATCGTCGCGCCCAGCTTTTTGAACCGCGCCGCGAGCTCTGGCGGCATCGCGTCGGCGCCGGACACCCATACCCGCACCGAGCGCAGATCCCGCTTCTCCGCCCCCGCCTCGAGCAGCATCCGGTACATCGCAGGGACGCCGACGAAGACGGTCGCGCGCCGCGACTCGATCGCGTCGAGCACCGAGTCGGGCCGGAAGCGGGGCAGGAAGTACACGGGGATGCCGGCGCACGCGAGCCCGATCACGCTGACGAACCCCATGATGTGCGCGATCGGCAGACTGAGGACCGCCTCGTCGCGCCTCAGCCCGGCCGGCCAGACGGCTGCGCCGGCGACCTGACCCAACAGCGCCCGATGGGTGAGCTCGACCCCCTTGGGCGTCCCTGTCGTCCCCGACGTGTAGAGGAGCGCGGCGACCGCGCCGGGCTCGGCTGGGTGCGCCTTCGCCATCGGCTCGGCCCCGTCGACCCGCGCCGCCGACCGGACCACCAGACGGGCGCCGCTGTCGCGCACGACATGCGCGATCTCGTCGGGACGCATCTGCTGATTTACCGGGACGGGGATGGCGCCGGCCCGCGCCGCGGCGAGACACAGGAGAAAGAACTCGTAGCCGTTGGGCGCCGCGATCACGACGCGCTCGCCGGGGTCGACTTCGCGCGCGATGCCGCCGGCCCAGCGGTTCACGCGCTTGGCGGCTTGGAGGTACGTCAGGCGCAGGCCGTTGTCGGCTTCCTCGACCAACCGGTGGCGGTCGTGCGCCCGGGCGAGACGCTCCATGATCGTGCCGAGCGTGTGATCGCGCCGGAGCAGCAACCCTGCTCGTTCCCAGGCCTTCATCAGGGTTGTCATCGTTACCGGACCGCGCCGGTCCCACGCCAACCCGCCGATCAGCGCAATTCAGACACGAGCTGCGAAAGGGTCACACCCGCTCCAAGGGAGCCCAGCTCAACAGCAGCCGCTTCTCCCCGACGCCCGGGAAGTTGACGAGCGCTTCGGCCTTGTCGCCCTCGCCGATGATGTCGACGATGACGCCCTCACCCCACGCCGTGTGGCGGACGTCGTCGCCGATGCGCAGCCCGAGGGACTCCGCGCCGCTCAGCACAGGGCCCCGGGGTCTGAGCGCGGCCTCCACGATCTCGTCGCGGCTCGCACCGATCCGGCTGCCGCCGCTGTCGCGGGCCGCCGATCCCCAACTCCCCCGGCGGCGTCGGTCACGGCTGCCCTCCGCGACCCGTACGAGCGTCTCCGGGATCTCGTCGAGGAAGCGGCTCGGCGGGTTGTACTGCGTGGCGCCATAGAGCATGCGGCTCCATGCGTTCGTGAGGTACAGCCGTTGCCGGGCACGGGTGATGCCGACGTAGCACAGGCGCCGCTCCTCCTCGAGCTCGGCCGGCTCACCCAGCGAACGCAAGTGAGGGAACACGCCGTCCTCCATCCCCATCATGAACACCGACGGGAACTCGAGGCCCTTGGCGGCATGCAGGGTCATCAGTGTGACCGAAGTGTCGTCGACGTCGGGCTCGACCTCCTCCGTGTCCGCAACAAGGCTCACCTGTTCGAGGAACGCGCTGACGTCGTCGAACTCCTTCGCCGATCCGATCAGCTCGGCGAGGTTCTCGAGGCGACCTTCGGCCTCGACCGTGTGCTCGGCTTGGAGCTCGGCCACGTAGCCGGTGCGGTCGAGGATCAGTTCGAGCAGCGCGCCCGGCCCGTCGTCCACCCGGTCGGTCAGCTCGTCGATCAGCTCGAGGAACGCGGCGATCCCCCTCACCGCCCGACCCGTGACGCCGGCATCGTCAGCCCGCCGCACGGCGTCGATGAACGGCACCCCGCGAGCATTGGCCCACGCGTCGAGGCGGGCGACGGTGCCGTCGCCGATGCCGCGCTTCGGCACGTTCAGCACCCGTTTCACGCTCACCTCGTCGACCGGGTTGACGAGGGCGCGGAGGAACGCCAGGGCGTCCTTGATCTCTCGCCGGTCGTAGAAGCGGGTGCCCCCGACGACCTTGTACGAGATACCCGCCCGCATCAACGCCTCTTCCAACACCCGGCTCTGGGCGTTCGTGCGGTAGAAGACGGCGATGTCGCCCCACCGGTCGCCCTCGTCGTGGAGCCGGCTGATCTCGTGCGTGACCCACTGCGCCTCGTCGCTTTCGTCGTCGGCGTGGTACCGGGCGATGAGGCTGCCCGCACCCGAGTCGGTCCACAGCTCCTTCGGCTTGCGGGCGAGGTTGTTGGCGATGACCGCGTTCGCGGCGTCGAGGATCGTCTGCGTCGAGCGGTAGTTCTGCTCGAGCACGATCACGGTGGCATCGGGGAACGCCTCCTCGAACTGCAAGATGTTCCGCATGTCCGCGCCTCGAAACCGGTAAATCGACTGATCGGCATCGCCGACGACGCACACGTTGCGGTGGGTGCTGCCCAGCTGGAGAACGAGTTCGTTCTGGACCTTGTTGGTGTCCTGGTACTCGTCGACGAGCACATGCAGGAAGCGCTGCTGGTAGTGCGTGAGCACGTCGGGGAAACGGCGGAACAGCGTGACCGTGGACATGAGCAGATCGTCGAAGTCCATCGCGCCGGCGCGCAGGAGGCGGGCTTGGTACTCGCGGTAGACGTCGGCGATCTTGCGCTCGAAGATCACACCGGCCCGCTCGGCGTACTGCTCGGGGGACACGTGGTCGTTCTTGGCCGCGCTGATCTGGCCGTGGACACTGCGGGGCGGGAACCGTTTCGAGTCGAGCCCCAAGTCCCGGACCACATAGCCGGTGAGGCGGACCGCGTCGGCCTGGTCGTAGATGGTGAACGAGGACGGGTACTCGAGCTTGGGGGCTTCGCGCCGCAGGATGCGCACGCACGCGGCGTGGAACGTCGAGACCCACATCTTCTGAGCGACCGGGCCGACGAGCGCCTCCACCCGCTGCTTCATCTCGTCGGCGGCCTTGTTGGTGAAGGTGATGGCGAGGATCGCGAACGGCGAGATGCCGTGGTTGCGGATGAGATGGGCGATGCGATGCGTCAGCACACGTGTCTTGCCCGACCCCGCGCCGGCGACGACCAGCAACGGTCCCTCATGGTGCAGCACGGCCTCCTTCTGCACCGGGTTGAGTCCCTCGAGGGCGTCGAACGGCATCGCTCGCCACCATACCGGCGGGTGCGCTTCGCCCCAGGGAGCGGCGGTGGGCAAGACTCCCGGCCGTGCAGGTCCACCAACTCGAGTCGACCAACGCCTTCATCGTCTTCGACTACGAGGACGCCCCGACGAGTGTCGGCGTGGTGCGGGCGGCGTCGAAGGTGCTCGTCGACGGGGCGGTGCTGCGGGCGCGGTCGGTGACCTATGCGCTGGCGACGTTCGGCCTCCACCAGGCGGGAGCGTCGGCCGGCATCAACGCGAAGGCCAAGGCGCGGGACGAAGCCGTCGCCGCGTTCGTCACCGAGATCGGCCCGCTCGTGGCGGAGCGGCGCTTCCTCCCCTGGCCCGGCAACGGGATCAGCGCCGAGGACCTCGCGCCGCTGCGGGAGCACGACCCCCGACCGGCGACCGTCTTCGCCGACGAGACCCCCCTGCTGGCGGCTGGCGCGGTCGCCACCGCGGACGCCGTCGCGAACGGGCTGACCGGGAAGCGGGCCGCGGTCGCCGCCGCCGAGACTCTCGCCGACGCGGTGCGGGACGAGGTCGTCCGGCGCGGAGGCGAGACCGTCGACGGCGGCCTCGACGCCGAGTGCGATGTCCTGTTCGTCGCCGGCCCGCCGGAGACGGTCGATCACCACATCGCCGAGGGCGTGCGCGCCGGAGTCCTCGTCCCGTTGTCGCCCGTGCCGGTGACCACCCGGGCCCTGGCGGTGCTCAGCCGGGCGGGGACGGTCGTCGTCCCCGACTTCGTGAGTGCCGCCGCGCCGCTCCTCGTCGGCGACGGTCGGGGCGACCCGGTCGAGCGGGTGGCGGCCAGCGCCGCCGAGCTCAAGGACGCCGGGACCGGCACATGGCTCGCGGCCGCCGAGCGCGCCGAGGCGTTCCTATCCACATGGCAGAACAGCCTCCCCTTCGGCCGCCCCCTCTCCTGACCCCGCCGTTCTCGACGCAATAGCCCGGCGGGACGCCGGGCTATTGCGTCAGCTATGCGCTAGGTATCCGACAACAGGCGCTCGCGGAGCAGGTCGAACACGGTGTCGAGCGCGTCCCGGGTCGGATGGCCGGGCGTGTCGGTGAGATCGCGCGTGAGCACGGAGTGCGCGGTCTTGGGGATGCCCCACTGGTTGCCGGGAGACGAGTCGATCTCGACGCCGACGAAACCGTCGCCCAGCTCCTCGCGCAGACGGCCGAACCGCTCCGCGGGCGCGAACCGATCGCACGTGAAGCGCAGCCCCACGACACGGGCGCCGCCAGCGACGCGTTCCTTCACCTTCGCCAAGTCCTTGTCGTCGATGCCGAGATCCCGTCGGTGGCGGCGAGTCACCGGGAAGGGCAACGACGGTTGGCTGAGCACGGGAGCGAGCACCGTCTCGTCGACCATCATCGCCAGCGCGAAACCGCCCGTGAAGCACATGCCGACGACACCGACGCCGGGACCACCACACTCGGCGTGAGCGGCTTTGGCCAGCGCCCGCAACCACACGGTGATCGGTGAGGTCTTGCGGGTGGCGAACGCCGTGAACTCGCGCGAGACGCACTGGCTCGCGATCACGGACAGGCCGTACAGGCCGCTGAGATCCTTGCCAGGAACGCCGAACACGTGCGGCATCACGGCCGTGCACCCGAGGCCGGCGACGCGCCGGGCGAAGGCCGCGACGTCGGGCGTGATGCCGGGGATCTCGGAGATGACGATCACGGCTGGACCGGTGCCGATGCGGTAGACGGTTCTCGTCTTGCCGTCGAACGTGAACTCGCTCGTGCTGAAGTCTTCCAACCTGTCGGTCTCGGCCACGGCGCCAGAAACTAACGTCCCCTGCCGGTGCTGGACACACCGCTGACGCCGACGTCGTACCTAGTCCTGGGCCTCGTCGGGCACCTCGGCGAGTGCACCTCGTACCAGATGAAGCAGGTCGTGTCCGGATCGATCGGCTACTTCTGGAGCTTCCCCCATTCGCAGCTCTACGCCGAGCCGGCGCGGCTGGCCGAGGCCGGCCTGCTCGCCGAGGAGCGCGAGGCCTCCGGGCGCCGCCGCCGCAGTTACACGCTCACGAAGGAGGGACGAGACGTCCTCGCCGCCTGGCTGGCCGAGCCGAGCGAGCAGCTCACCGAGATCCGCGACCTCGCGCTGCTGAAGCTCCACTTCGGCGGGCAGGCACGGCTCGAGGACATCGTCGCCCTCGCCGAGGCGGCCGCCGGGGCTCATCGCCGGCGGCTCGCCGAGTACGAGGCCATTGCATCACGCCGGCCGGCGCCCGACCGTCAACACCTCACGACACTGGATCTCGGACTGCGCTACGAGGCGACGGTAGTTGCGTTCTGGGAGGAAGTGAAGACCGGCGCCGAGCGCGGCGGTCACGAGACCCGGCCGGCCCCCACCAACGCGTCCCAGTAGTACACGCTGTCGTACTGCACGACGCCGCCTTCGTGCGGCGCGTGGATGATCTGTCCCCCGCCGACGTAGATGCCGACGTGGTGGATCGGGCTGCCGTAGAAGATCAGGTCGCCCGGCTGGATCTCCGACATCGGGATGTGGGTGGTCGACGACCACTGTGCCGACGACGAGTGAGGCAGGGACACGCCCCCGGCGCGCCACGCGTACATCGTGAGCCCGGAGCAGTCGAAGCCGGTGCTTGGCGATGCGCCGCCCCACGTGTACGGGACGCCGAGCTGTTGCTTGGCCTCCGCAACTGCAGCCGCCGCCCCGCGGTTGGGGCTCGGCGCCGCGCCGGTGCTGCCACTGTCGCCGCGGCTGGCGCGGGAGGTGCTCTGTTGCTGCTGTCGAGCAGCAGCCCGCCGGGCTTGCTCAGCCGCTTGGCGCTCTTGCTCCTGGCGCACCAATTCGGCCAGCTCGCCCTCGGCCTTGGCGAGGAGCGACCGCTGTTCGCCGACCGCGCTCTCGGCCTCCGCCTTCTTGCTCTCGAGTTCGGCGGTCACCTGCTCGGCTTGGGCTTGGGCCGCCCCGAGCGCGCTGATCTCGGCGTCGAGGTCTTCCTGGGTGGCCGCGAGCTGGTCGACCAGCTGATGCCGATCGCCAACCGCGGCATCGAGGTAGCCGCGCCGTTGTCCGGCGTCAGTGCCGTCGTTGCTATGGAGGATCAGCGGCAGGGCGTCGGTGCTGCCACCGTCGACGTAGGCGCGCACGGCGAACAGTTGGAGCTGCTTGCGATCGGCCGCGATCTCGGCCTTGGTCTGGTCGACCTTGGCCTGAGCTTCGGCCACTTGCGCCTTGATCGTCTCGAGCTGGAGGGAGGCGTCGTTGTACTGCTCGGCGAGCACCTCGATCCGCTGGTTCAGCTCCGCGACCCGGCTGGCGATGCGCTCGGCCTCAGCCTTCTTGTCGCCGATCGGGTCGCCGACCGCGGGGCGCGGCGCCAAGCCGAGGAGGCTGATGGCGAGAACCCCGAGGACGAACGCCAAGACCCGGCGACGACGGCAGCAGACCGGCATGACGGCTGGGCAACGTACCACAAGTTGGCGGTCGCATTACGGATCCGTGACGAATGTGTCGACGACGGGCGTACGGCGGACTCGCCTACTCCCACTCGATCGTGCCGGGGGGCTTGGTCGTGATGTCGTACGCGACACGGTTCACACCCGCCACCTCGTTGATGATCCGGCTCGACAGACGCTCCAGGAGGTCGTACGGGAGACGAGCCCAGTCGGCGGTCATCGCATCCTCACTCGTGACGGCGCGCACGATGATCGGGTAGGCGTAGGTGCGCTCGTCTCCCATCACCCCGACCGTGCGGATGTCGGCGAGCACCGCGAACGCCTGCCAGATCTCCCGTTCGAGGTCGGCCTTCTTCACTTCCTCACGGACGATGGCGTCCGCGTGTTGCAGGATCATCACCTTCTCGGGCGTGACCTCGCCGATGATGCGGACGCCCAAGCCCGGGCCGGGGAACGGCTGGCGCCAGACGATCTCCTCCGGCAAACCGAGCTCCTCGCCCACTCGGCGCACCTCGTCCTTGAAGAGCGAGCGGAGCGGTTCGACCAGCTCGAACTCCATGTCGGCAGGGAGCCCGCCCACGTTGTGATGGCTCTTGATGCGAGCGGCGTCGCGCGTACCCGACTCGATCACGTCCGGGTAAAGAGTGCCCTGCACGAGGAACCGCGCGTCGGTGATGCCACCCGCCGCCTCCTCGAACACCCTGATGAACAGCTCGCCGATGGTCTTGCGCTTCTCTTCAGGATCGACGACACCGGCGAGGCGTTCGAAGAAGCGGTCGGCGGCGCGCGCATGGATCAGCTCGATGCCCTGATGACGCCGGAACGTCTCGACCACCTGGTCGCCTTCGCCTTGGCGCATGAGGCCGGTGTCGACGAAGACACACGTGAGCTGCGACCCCACCGCTTTGTGCACCAACGCCGCGGCCACCGCGGAGTCGACACCGCCCGAGAGACCGCAGATAAAGCGTTCGCCGCCGACTTGGGCCCGCACCGCCTCTACCGACGTCTCGATGATCGATGTCATCGTCCACATCGGGCGGCACCCGCACGCGTCGTAGAGAAAGCGCTTGAGCATCTCCTGGCCGTACGGCGTGTGGGCCACCTCGGGGTGGAACTGGACGCCGAACACACCCCGGGCGGTGTCCTCGAACGCGGCGGCCGGCGTCTCAGGCGTGCGGCCGGTGACGACGAATCCGTCGGGCGCTCGGACGATGGCATCGAAGTGGCTCATCCACACCGCCTGCTCGGGCGGCTGGTTGTGGCCGAGCAGCAACGCCGAGTCGGTCATCTCGAGGGTCGTGCGGCCGTACTCGCCGACCCCGGTGCGGGCGACCTCGCCGCCGAGGTCGCGCGCGAGAAGCTGGGCGCCGTAGCAGATGCCGAGGATCGGCACGCCGAGCCCGTAGACGTCGGCGTCGAGCGCCGGCGCGCTCTCGACATGAACCGACTTGGGACCGCCGCTCAGGATCACGCCCTGGGGCGTTCGCGCCGCGATCTCGGCCGCGGTGATCGTGTGCGGGACGATCTCGCTGTAGACGTGCGCCTCGCGTACCCGGCGCGCGATCAGTTGCGCGTACTGCGCGCCGAAGTCGACAACGAGAACGGTGTCGAAGTCAGTGGGCGCGCTCACCGTGCGGACGATCGGGGCTCAGTGCCCCATGCCCACGCCTTGGGACCGCTGCAAGTCCTTGCCCTCGGTCAGTAGTGCCGGCGCCACCATGACCTCGGCTTTCTGGAACTCCTTGACCGACTCGTAACCGCAGGTGGCCATCGACGTGCGCAAGGCGCCGAAGAGGTTCATGCGCCCGTCGTTTTCGTGCGCCGGCCCGATGAGGATCTCCTGCAACGTGCCTCGCGTGCCCGTCCTCACCCGCGCCCCGCGGGGCAGCGTTGGGTGGAAGGTGGCCATCCCCCAGTGGTAACCCCGGCCGGGCGCCTCGGCCGCGGCCGCGAGCGGCGAGCCGAGCATCACCGCGTCGGCGCCGCAAACGATGGCCTTCGCGACGTCGCCACCGGTACCCATGCCACCGTCGGCGATGACGTGGACATACACCCCGGTCTCGTCGAGGTGCCGCATCCGGGCGGCCCGAGCGTCGGCGATGGCGGTGGCCTGCGGCACACCGATACCGAGCACGCCGCGGGTGGTGCACGCGTGGCCCGGGCCGACGCCCACGAGGATGCCGGCGGCGCCGGTGCGCATCAGGTGGAGTGCGGCCTGGTACGACGCACATCCGCCGACGATCACTGGGATGTCGAGCTCGCGTACGAACTTCTTCAGGTTCAACGGCTCGACGGTGCGCGAGACGTGCTCGGCCGAAACCACCGTGCCCTGAATGACGAGCAGGTCGAGCTCGGCGCCGAGGATCTCCTTCGCGTAGAGCTCGGTGCGCTGCGGCGTCACCGACGCGCACGAGACGAAGCCCGCGTCCTTGATCTGGCGTATCCGCTCGCCGATGAGCTCGAGCCGGATCGGCTCGCCGTAGATCTCCTGCATGCGCTGCGTCGCCTTATCAGCGGGCAGCTCGGCGATCTCCTCGAAATACGGCTCCGGGTCGTCGTAGCGGGTCCAGAGCCCTTCGAGATTGAGTACTCCGACGCCACCAAGCCGGCCGAGCTCGATGGCGGTGGCCGGGCTGACCACGCCGTCCATGGCCGAAGCCATGAGCGGCAATTCGAAGCGAAATGCGTCGATCTCCCAGGAGATGTCGACGTCCTCGGGGTCGCGGGTACGGCGGCTCGGCACGATCGCGATGTCGTCGAACCCGTACGCCCGACGCCCCGACTTGCCGATGCCGATCTCGACCTCAGCCACGCCGTGTCCCCTTACTCGCGCTGCCCGGAAACGAGTGAGTCTAGCGGTGCGTCCGCCTCGCCCCGCGTACCACGCAAGGCTCAGTTGGGGCCGGCGCGGGCGCCGGTCCGAGGGGGGCGACGAGACCAATCACGATGCCGATCACGAGACCGCGGCGGGCAGGATGGCAACCACGATCGACCCGAGGGAGAACGTACCTAGCGGCAGGATCAGGGCGGTGAGCCCGATGAGGCAGAAGAACCCGGCGATCGCGCCGATGACGTGGTGGCCGTTTGTCTTCATACCGGGCTCCCGCATAGACGATCAGGCCGCCGAAGAGAGGGCGTCCACATCACCCGAGCAGGTCTCGGCAGAACGTCCGCACCGCGCTCGTGAGCGCGTGCGGTGCCTCCCAAGGCACGAAGTGGCCGCAGTCGCGGAGGAGAAACGGCCCGACGTGGTTCGGGAAGATGGCCGCGGCCATGCGGTCGTAGTCCGGGTACAAGACGTGGTCGCTCGCGCCGAACAGGATCAGGGTCTCGATGTCGGGGTTGACCGCCATCATCGGCAGCTCGCTCCGCGCCGCCTCGGAGAACACGCTCTCGTAGCCGCCGAAGCTGGCGCGGAGCTTGGCCCCGTCGGCGAACGGCTCGGTGTGGAAGTCGACATCGGGGCTCCCGCCGAAGCGGCCCGCGGGGACCGACGCGTCCGGCGTGGTAAAGCCGCCCGGATGAGCCCAGAATCGGGACGTGTAGAAGGTGGCGATGTAGCGGCGCCGTTTCTCGGGGGTTTCCAGTTCGCCGGCGAGGCCGTCGGGGTCCGTGCCTTGGCGCACGAAGTAGTCGCTCGCTTCACGCGCGGGTCGCGTGCGCAGCCCGGCCATGCGCTCGCGGTCGTACGGCAAGGGCGAGTTGAACAGGACCATGCGTGACGCGAAGCCGGCGAACCGCAGCGCGAGGTCCTGGATCACCGGGCCGCCGAGATCGCCGCCGACCAACACGGCGTGGTCGTGTCCGAGCTCGTCGTGCACGAGCGCGTAGAGGTCCCGGCTGTGGGCGGGCACGTCGTGGTAGCCATCGGGCCCGAGGTCAGAGTCACCGAAGCCGCGCAGGTCGGGCGCGATCACTTCGAAGCCGACGGCCGAGAGAGGTGCGATCACCCGCCACCAGATGCGTTTCGTCTCGGGCCACCCGTGCACCAGGAGCAACGGGCCTGCGCCGCCCGGATTCTCGTGGACGTAGGCCTGGTCGAATCCCCGGGGCGACGCCCGATGGACCGCGTACCGAGCGGGATCGAGATCGGCACGCGGAACGGGATCGCCCATCGACCGAACGGTACTTGGGCCGTTGTGGCGAGCGTCAGCCGTCGTGGGCCCGGTCCACGCTCGCCAGAGCGCGCAGTTGGTCCCAGAGGGCCTCGGTGTGGCGGCGTTCGGTGCGGGTCTGGCCGATCGAGGCCCGGATGGTGAGGCGGTCGTCGAGACGCGTGGACGTGAGGTAGGCCCGGCCGCTCTCGTTGATCGCGTCGAGCACGCGCTTCGTCTCGGTGTCACCGCCCACGTGGCGAAAGCACACGAGATTGAGCGGCACGGGCGCGGCCATCTCGTAGGCGTCGCTCGCCTCGACCCAACCCGCGAACTCGTGCGCCAGTTCGACGTGGCGGCGGAGATGGTGGGCCAGCCCCTCGGCCCCGTAATGGCGGATCACGAACCACAACTTGAGTGCCCGGAAGCGGCGGCCGAGTGGCACGTGCCAGTCGCGGTAGTCGATCACCGCGCCCGACTCGCTGGCCGCGTTCCGCAGGTACTCGGGGAGGACGCTCAGGCTCTGGATCAGAGGCGCTCGGTCGCGCACGTAGAGCACGCTGCAGTCGAAGTTGGTGAACAACCACTTGTGGGGGTCGAAGCACCAGCTGTCGACTCGATCGAGACCCGCGTTCACCACAGGCCGCAGTTCGGGGACGACGCCGGCTGACCCCGCGAGCGCGGCGTCGACGTGGAGCCAGGCCCCGTGGCGTCCGGCGATGTCGGCGATCGCAGGCACGGGGTCGATCGCGGTCGACGACGTCGTGCCGACCGTCGCGGCGACGAGGAAGGGAACCAAGCCGGCGGCCGCGTCGGCGGAGACCGCGGCCTCGAGCGCATCCGGACGCATGGCGAACGAACCGTCCACGCCGACGAGCCGGAGCTGATCGGCCGCGAAGCCGGCGATGCGCATGCCTTTCTCGACCGACGAGTGTGCGTGCGTCGACGTGTACGCCCGCATGCGACCGATCTCGGGCGGGGCGCCGGCGCGGTCGCGGGCCGCGAGGATGGCGCACAGGTTCGAGTCGGACCCGCTGTGCTGGATGACGCCACCGCCCGGGCCCGTGGTGCGGAACGCATCAGGGAGGCCGAGCAACTCGACGAGCCAGTCGACGACGTGGCTCTCGAGTTCGGTGCAGGCCGGGCTCGTCGCCCACAACATCCCTTGGACGCCGAGCCCGGCCGCGACGAGGTCGCCAAGCACCGACGGGCCTGATGAGTTGCCCGGGAAGTAGGCGAAGAAGTTCGGCGACTGCCAGTGGGTGATGGCAGGCAGCACGACTCGGTCGAGGTCGGCGAGCACGGCGTCGAAGGGCTCGGTGTGCTGCGGCGGGTGAGGCGGGAGTTGGGCCCGGACCCAGCCCGGCTCCACCGGTGACAGGACGGGATACGACTCGACGTCCTCCAGGTAGCGGGCCACCCACTCGACCGCAGCCGCGCCCCAGCGGCGGAACTCGTCCGGAGTCATGTGGAAGTCGGGCGGGTCAGTGATGATCGATGCCTACTTCCACGCCGAGGCACCACGCCAGCAGCTGGCGGACCATCGCCGCGGTCGCGCCCCACAATGTGTCGCCGACGAGCTCGAAGAAGTAGATGGCCCGCATGCCCCCGGATGGCCACGGCCACCGCTCCGCCCGGAACACGTCGTCGCGGAGCAATTCGTCGACGGGGACGTGGAGCACGGCCGCGACTTCGGACGGGTTGGGCGTGAGGCCGACGGGCGGTGCGTCGAGGACGGCGACGTAGGGCACGATGAAGGATCGACTCGTGATCGTCGTGAGGTGGTCGAGCTCGCCGATGATCTCGACGGTCGACGGGTCGAGCCCGATCTCCTCCTTCGCCTCACGCCGCGCCGCGTCGACCGGCGTTTCGTCGCGGTCCACGGCGCCGCCCGGGAAGCTGACCTCGCCGCGATGCGCCCGCAGGTGCCACGCCCGGCGGGTGAAGAGGATGCGGGCCTGGCCCTGCTGTTCGTAGAAGGCCGCCAAGACCGCCGACGCCCGCACGCCCGGCGCCTCGGCCGCCGACGGTCGACCATGGCCCCGGCCGGCGAACGCGGCCCGCACCCGCTCGATGCTGATGACGCGTTCGTCGGCCGGGATCTCGGACCACGGCGCGGGCGGGCCTGGCTCTGCCGCGGCCGGACGGGGAATGAATTGCGGGCCGCCCCGGATCGTCACGCGCTCTCGGCGCTCGCGAGAGCGTCGAGCAGCGCGCGCATTCCCGCAATCTTGAGGTTGCTCATCACCTGGCCGGGCGGGGTCTCGCCCCGCTCCCACTCCATCCAGTACGCCAGCAGCTTGACCGGGTCGGGCGGGGGCGGGGCATCCACCGGGTCGAGATTACGCGGCCTTCCGGTATCGCGCGACGGCCAGCGGCGCGAACACCGCGACGATGCCGAGCGACCAGGCCAGCGCCTGCCACACGTGCGTCGCCGTCGGCCCGCCGAGAGCTAGGGCACGGATGGCGTCGACCGTGATCGACACCGGCTGCACTTCGTTGTAGGCCTGCAGCCAGCCGGGCATCGTGGCCTTGGGCACGAAGGCGGTGGACGCGAAGACCAGCAGCGCCAGCACCGGGAACGAGGCCGCTTGAGTCGACTCTGCGTTCGGCACGGACAGGCCGATGAGCGCGAACACCCATGACATCGCGAAGCCGAACAAGAGCAGCAGCCCGAAGGACGCGACGAACGCCACCCATCCGGCGTGGATGTCGAAGCCGACCAGGAACCCGACGACGACCATCATGAGGACGACGAAGAGATTGCGAACGAGATCGGCGCCCGTGCGGCCGGCGAGCACCGCCGACCGCGCCATCGGCAGCGAGCGGAAACGCTCGATCAAGCCCTTGTGCAGGTCCTCGGACAAGCCGATTCCGGTGTTGATGGCACCGAACGCCACGGTCTGGACGAAGATCCCGGGCATCAGGAAGTCGACATAGTCGCCGGGCACGTTGATCGCGCCGCCGAACACGTAGCGGAACGTCAGCACGAAGATGATCGGCTGGATCGTGGCGAACACGATCACTTCGGGAACCCGGGTCATCGCCCGGAGGTTGCGCCACATCACGGTGCGGGCGTCGGCGACCCCCCAGCCGAGGACAGGGCGGTGGGCCGTGGTGGGGACCCGTGCGGGTGCAGTGATGGCAGCCATCAGCGGCTCTCCTCTTCGTCGGTGCCGTCATCGGGGTCGACGTGGCGGCCGGTGAGGCTCAGGAACACGTCGTCGAGGCTCGGCTCGCGGACGGAGATGGCCTCCGGCTCCAAGCCGGCGTCGTCGAGGCGGCGTACCGCTTCTACGAGCGAACGACCGCTGTCGTTGACCTTCACCTCGATGGTGCGATCCTCGATGTCGGTGGGCCCGATTTCCGCCAACAGCCCCTTGGCCTCGTCGATCTTGGAGAGGTCGGCGAGTTGGACGGAGATGATCGTGGTACCGAGGCGGGCCTTCAGCTCGGCCGCGGTGCCTTCGGCGATCACCTTGCCGTGATCGATGACGGAGATGCGGTCGGCCAGGCGGTCGGCTTCCTCGAGGTACTGGGTCGTGAGCAGCAGCGTGGTGCCGTCGGCCACCAGCTCGCCGATGACCGCCCACATCTCGGCACGCCCGCGGGGGTCGAGACCGGTGGTGGGTTCGTCGAGGAACAGCACCGGAGGCCGATGGACGAGCGCCGCAGCGAGATCGAGGCGGCGGCGCATACCGCCGGAGTAGGTCTTCACGGGGCGGTCGGCCGCCTCCGCCAGATCGAAACGCTCGAGCAGTTCGTCGGGACGCTTCATCCAGAGGTCGCGTGGCAGGTGCGTCAGCCGGCCAACCAGACGCAAGTTCTCGCGGCCGGTGAGGTTCTCGTCGACCGCGGCATACTGGCCGGCGAGCCCGATGCGCTCCCGCACCGCGTGTGGCGCTTTGGCGACGTCGATGCCGAGGATGCTGGCTTGGCCTGCGTCACCACGAAGGATCGTGGTGAGGATGCGGACCGCGGTGGTCTTCCCGGCACCGTTCGGACCTAGCAATCCGAAGATGGTGCCGGTGGGAACGGTGATGTCGACTCCGGCGAGGGCCGTGACCTCACCGAAGCGCTTGATCAAACCTTCAGCGACGATGGCGGGTTCGGACATGAGGACGACGCTCCCATAGTCGTTTACTGCAGTCAAGGACTATCTTGAGATAGGTCAATGATCTATGTCACACAATGACTTGACGCCCGCGCTAAGCTCTTTCCATGGGAGTGCGCCACCAACCGGGTCGCGACGCGTGGCGCTACATGCACGAGTTGCTGTGGAGCGGCGCGAGCCACGACCGGGTGCACGACGCGTGCGACGCGATCGGGGTCACACCGCCGCAGATGAAAGCGCTGCTTTCGCTCGAGCCCGGTGATGCCCGGCCCATGCGCACGCTCGCGGCCGAGTGGCGGTGCGACGCGTCATGGGTGACCGGTCTCGTCGACGGGCTAGAGGACCGCGGTTACGTCGAGCGCAAGGTGCATCCCGGCGACCGCCGCGTGAAGACCGTGGTGCTCACCGATCTCGGCGCCAAGGCGAAGGACCAGTTGCTCGAGCGCCTCCACGAACCCCCGCCGGCCATGTCGGTTCTCACCGCCGCGGAACAACGCACCCTCCGCGACTTACTCCGCCGAATAGCCGAAGCCAACGCGTAGTCGCGAGTGGCCGTAGGCCACGAGCAAAGGGCGGTGCTCGAGCCTTCAGTGCCCGGCGACGCCAGGCGCCGACAGGCTCGGCTCGGAACCTCCGGTTCCGAGCCGAACGGGCTACATCATGCCCATGCCACCCATGCCACCCATGCCGCCCATCCCACCACCGCCAGGCATGGGGGGCGGGGCCTTCTCGGGCTTGTCGGCGATGAGCACCTCGGTCATGAGAAGGAGACCCGCGATCGACGCCGCGTTCTGCAGCGCCGCCCGGGTGACCTTGGCGGGGTCGATGACGCCCGCCTTGTGCAGGTCCTCGAACTCGCCAGTGAGGGCGTTGAGGCCGATGTAGCCGGTCTCGCGGGCCTCCTGCTCGACGATGATCGAGCCCTCCAGTCCCGCATTCTCGGCGATGCGGCGCGCAGGCGCGTCGAGCACTCCGGCCACGATGCGGGCGCCGGTGGCTTCGTCGCCGGACAGCGTGGCGGCGAGGTCCTGCGCGGCGGAGCGGGCCCGGAGCAAGGCGATGCCCCCGCCCACGACCACGCCTTCTTCGATCGCAGCCCGAGTCGCGGCGAGCGCGTTCTCTATGCGCTTCTTCTTCTCCTTGAGCTCGACCTCGGTAGCCGCGCCGACCTTCACGACCGCGACACCACCGGAGAGCTTGGCCAACCGCTCTTGGAGCTTCTCTTTGTCCCAGTCGGACGTGCTGTCGTCGATCTCGCGCTTGAGCTGGGCCATGCGGCCTTGGATGTCCTCGGCGGCGCCGGCGCCTTCGACGATGGTCGTGTCGTCCTTGGTGACGATCACCTTGCGGGCCTTGCCCATCAGATCGAGCGTCGTGTTGTCGAGCTTGAGACCGACCTCTTCGGAGATGACCTGGCCACCGGTGAGGATCGCCATGTCCTGGAGCATCGCCTTGCGGCGGTCGCCGAACCCGGGCGCCTTGACGGCCGTCGAGCTGAACGTGCCGCGGATCTTGTTCACCACCAGCGTCGCGAGGGCCTCGCCCTCGACGTCCTCGGCCACGATGAGCAAGGGCTTGCCGGCCTGGACGACCCGCTCGAGTACAGGCAGCAGATCCTGCACCGACGACATCTTGCCGTTGTGGAAGAGGATGTACGGCTCTTCGAGCACCGCTTCCTGGCGGTCTTGATCGGTGACGAAGTACGGCGAGAGGTAGCCCTTGTCGAACTGCATGCCCTCGGTGAACTCGAGCTCGATGCCGAAGGTGTTGGACTCCTCGACGGTGACGACGCCGTCTTTGCCCACCTTCTCGATGGCGTCCGCGATCACATCGCCCACGGCGGGATCGGCGGCCGAGATGCCGGCGACCTGCGCGTACTCCGCCTTCTCGTCGACCTCCTTGGCCTGCTCCTTGATGGCGGCGACGACGGCTTCGACGGCCTTGTCGATGCCCCGCTTCAGCGCCGTGGGGTTCGAGCCTGCCGTGACGTTGCGCATGCCGTCGCGCACGAGTGCCTGGGCCAGGACAGTGGCAGTCGTCGTGCCGTCGCCGGCGACGTCGCTCGTCTTCTTGGCCACTTCCTTGACGAGCTGCGCCCCCATGTTCTCGAAGGGGTCTTCGAGCTCGACATCACGGGCGATGGACACACCATCGTTGGTGATGCTGGGCGCGCCGAACTTCTTGTCGAGCAGCACGTTGCGGCCACGCGGGCCGAGGGTGATCTTGACCGCATCGGCCAGCTTGTCGACGCCAGCCAGCAGGCTGCGCCGGCCCGCTTCGTCGAAGCGGAGCATTTTCGACATACGGACTCCTACTTCTTGACGACGGCGAGGACGTCGCGGCCGTTGAGGATGAGGAGGTCCTCGCCCTCGACGGTGATCTCGGTGCCGCCGTACTTGCTGTAGACGACGGTGTCGCCCGTCTTGACATCGAGAGGGATGATCTCGCCGGTTTGCTCGGACCGCTTGCCAGGGCCGACGGCGAGGACCTCGCCCTGCTGGGGCTTCTCCTTCGCCGTGTCGGGGATCACAAGGCCGCTCGCCGTCGTCTCCTCCGACTCGCCGGGCCGTACGACAATGCGGTCCTCGAGGGGCTGCAGGTTCATTCACGCCTCCATGGCTGAATTCGCGAGCTAACAGCTCTCGCGTGTTAGCACTCTCTAATGGCGAGTGCTAACCATAGGCGGCCCGGCTGGCACTTTCAACCGGAGAGTGCCAATGGGTTGGGCTGGACGCTCGGCTGCGCACCTGCGACAGCCTCGTCCGCCGCATGTGACAGCGGCCGCCCCCGTACTTGTCGCGCTGCGCCGGCCTATGCACGGCGCAACGCGGCGGGTACGGCCAGGCGCGACAACCTCAACGGGGGGCGGTGGCACTCAAGCGCCTCGCGTGCCGCTCGTCATCCGAGCGGCACGGGGCTCCAGGTGGCACCGGCGTCGTCCGTGCGCCATAGGACGGGCGCGCCGGTGTCGTCGGCGCCGAGGGCCCAGCCGTGGCGAGGGTCGACGAAGTGCACGGGTGCGATGCCCGCGTCCGTGGGGTTCCCGGAGTCGTAGGGGATCGCCTCCTGCCACGACTGGCCGCCGTCGAGCGTGGCGAGCATCGTGTTTCGCCCGAGGGCCAGGAACGCCCGCTCGGCATCGGCCGCGGCGATCCCGCTGAGGTGTCCGAGCAGGCCGGGATCAGCGGCTTGGGTCCATTGCGTGCCCCCGCTCGAGGAGCGAAAGACCTGCTTGCCCTGCTGGGCCGTGGCGTTGTCGGCGCCGCACGCGAGCCACAGGTGCGCGGCGTCCACCACCGCGAGACGGGCCGCCCGCGTGGTCACCGGGTCGCACGGGAACGCGAGCCTCGACCACGTGATGCCGTCGTCATCGGTGTGCTCGAGGAGGAACGTCGTCTCGTCCTCCTCCACCCCGAGCCTCCAGGCCTGCCCCCCACCCTGGCGGACGAGCTGGCCGTCGGCGCCTGGCCCGCTGGCTGGGAGTGGTTCCGACCGCCACGTGCGACCGGCATCGGCCGAGCGCCATATGGCACCAGGACAGGGCGTCGCGCACACCGATACCGTCAATGCCCACACGTCCGTACCTTCTGGTTCGACGTCGAGCACAGCCTTGACCTTGCCGTCCCCCAGTTCCGAGTCCCACGACGCGCCGCCGTCGTGGGATACGGAGAGGCCTGCGCCGAAGGCGTAGATGGTGCCGTCGCCCCCGACGCTGATCCGGTTGGGATCACCCGGCGGGCCGCCCGACAGCTGCGACCACGTACGGCCGCCGTCGCGCGTCCGCAGCACGACCTTGCAGGCGGCCTCGTCGCCGCAGGTGCGGCCGAGCAGCCATCCGTCGGTCGGCGTCGTGAAGTCGAGGTCGGACACCACGGTGAGGGGCTCATCGGGCTTGTCGGGGACCGAACCCGGAGGAACCGGGAGGGATGGCGAGTCGGCGGCGGTCGTCGTGGTGGCCGCCGGCCGCAGCGACCCGGTCGAGCGCGTCGCAGCCACGGCCGTCGCCGCGGCGAGAACGATCACGCCGAGCGACGCCACCAGGACCCGCCGTTGCCGGGTCCGCCGCGCCGCCCGGCGGCGCGCCACCCGCTCGGCGACCGCGTCGCGCGCCGTCAAACCGACGAACGGCGGGGCGGGGTCGTCGAGATGTTCGAACATCGAATTCACGTCCCTTCCTGGCCGAGCACGACCCGCAAGCGGGCCAGTCCCCGGCTGGCGTGCTGCTTCACCGAGCCGACGCCGCAACCGAGGGTGGTCGCGACGTCGGCCTCGTGGAGGTCGGCCAGATAGCGCAGGACGACCGCTTCCCGTTGGCGGCGGGGGAGCACCTGCAAGCCCCGCACCAACGCGACGCGGTCCGCGGCGGAAGGGTCGTCCCTCCCTCGTTCAGGGCCGGGCTCGCCGCGGCGCGCGCCGCGGCGAAAGGTGTCGATCGCCAGGTTCACGCTCACTCGCACCACCCATCCGACCGGCGCGCTGTCTCGCGCCAGGCGATCCCACCGCTCGAAGGCGCGGGCCATCGCCTCCTGCGCCACCTCCTCGGCCTCGGTCCGATTTCCCAGCATGCGGTACGCGACCTTGTACGCCCGCTCGTACAGCGCTGGGAACGCCGTCTCGAAATCGAGGGTGCCCGCCCGCGGGAACGGCACGCTCATCGTCGCCACCGACGGTTGCACGGTGGAGGCCCACCGCGCGTTGACACCCGGAATCGGATCAGACGACGGGGAGGCTCAAGTTGGGGTGCGCCCCCTCGTCGAGCGACGACGGCCCGTCGGACTTCAGGCGCCACCACGCGGCCGCGGCGACCATCGCGGCATTGTCGGTGCACATCGCCCGGCTCGGGAGGAAACCGTGCAGCCCATCGGCGACGCAGGCGTCGAGGAAGCGCTCCCGCAGTGACGAGTTGGCGGCCACGCCGCCGGCGAGGGCGAGGCCCTTCGCGCCCACCTCGGCCGCGGCCCGGCGGGCCTTCGCGACGAGGACATCGACCACCGCCTCCTGGAACGAAGCGGCCACATCGGCGGTCGGGGTCTCCGGGTTGCGACGGACGTAGTTGATGACCGCGGTCTTCAGCCCGCTGAAGGAGAAGTCGTAGCCGTCCTCGAGCATGGCCCGGGGAAAGGCGACCGCGTGGGGGTCACCCTTCATCGCCTCGCGGTCGATGGCGGGGCCGCCGGGGTAGCCGAGGCCGAGGAAGCGAGCCACCTTGTCGAACGCCTCGCCGGCCGCGTCGTCGACGGTCGAGCCGAGCAGGCGGTAGCGGCCGTGGTCCTCCATGTCCACGAGCAGCGTGTGACCGCCGGACACGAGCAGAACCACGACGGGAGGCTCGAGATACGGGTCCTCGAGCAGCGCCGCGTACACGTGGGCCTCGAGATGGTTGACCCCAACGAACGGCACGTCCCACACGAGCGCCAGCGCCTTGGCCGTGCTCACGCCGACGAGCAGCGAGCCGACGAGCCCGGGACCGATCGTCGCGCCGACGACGTCGATACCGTCGTCCCCGACGCCTGCTTCGATGAGCGACTGCGCGATCACAGGCGTGAGCAACTCCACGTGGGCGCGGCTGGCGATCTCGGGCACGACCCCGCCGTAGCGGGCATGCAAGTCGACCTGGCTCGACACGATCGACGACAGGACGTCGGTGCCGCCTTGCACTACGGCCGCGGCCGTCTCGTCGCACGAGGTCTCGATCCCGAGCACGCGAGTGGAGGCGTCGGGGGTGGGCACTACAAGCCTTCCAAGATGGTGGCGCCGACGATCCCGGCCTCGATGTCGGCCAACCGCTGCTCGTACTCGACGGTGTCGACGTCGTTGGCCCACATCACGAGCGCGTCCTCATTGGTCTCGACGTAGTAGTTCTTGCGCACGCCGGCCGGCGCGAACCCGAAACGGCGGTACATGGCCTGCGCCGCCTCGTTGCCCATCCGCACCTCCAGGGTGAGGTTACGGGCACCACGGCTCACCGATTGACGCGCCAGCGTGAGCAGGAGTCGCGTGCCGATTTGCTGGCGCTGCCACACCGGGTCGACGGCGATGGTCGTCACGTGGCCGTCGGGGTTGATGAGCATGGCGCCGGCATAGCCGACGACGTTCACCCCGACGCGGGCAACGAGGTACACACGGCTCGTGCGTAGCGCAAGCTCACTCATGAACAGCCCGAGGGACCACGGCCGCGGGTACACCTGCGCCTCGATCCGAAGTACGCCGCGCAGGTGCCGGCGTCGCATCGCCGTGATCCGCACCTCCAGCTCGCCCGGATCGGAGAGCTCGTCGAGCCGGGCCGCGTTCACGCCGCGCCTCCGTCGCGTACGGCCCAGTTGATCTCGGCGTCGGGTTTGCGGAGGTAGAGCGGCCGGAGCTCCCAGGACTTGACGAACTGCTCGCGCAGCGCCTGCGCGTGGGCGAGCTGCACGAGCGACGACGCCGACGGGAACGCGAGCCCCTGGTCGGCGATCTCCACCCGGGTGAGCCCCTCGAACACCTCGCGGTATCGGATGGCGCCGTCGCCGACGAGCAGGCACTCGTCCCGCGACGCGAGCAGCTCGGAGGCGAGGTCGTCGGGGGTGCCGACCTGGTGGGCCGACAGGCGTTGCACGCCCCCGGGCACCTGCCGGTAGAACGCATAGAACATCTCGCCCCGCCGGGCGTCGATGGCGGCCACGATGAGACGGGGGCTGTAGCGGACGGGGAACGCCAACAGGTCGAGGCTGGGCACGCCGATCATCGGCACCCGGAGCGCGTGCGAGAGAGCCTTGGCTGAGGCGACGCCGACGCGGAGCCCGGTAAACAGTCCCGGCCCGAGGTCCACCGCGACACACCCAATCTCGCTGAGGTCGACCCGGGCCTGGCGGCGAACGAAGTCGATCGTCGGCGTCAGATTCTCGGCATGCCGTTTGCCCCGCGACGAATGCGCCTGGGCGAGCACGCCTTCGTGGCCGCCGATCGCGCAGCCGACCTGCACGGTGGCCGTCTCGACGCCGAGGATCAGCATCCGCCGGCCTCGACGCCAGGTCCTGCCGCCACCCACGGTGACAGCGCCGCGGTGATCGCTCGTTGCCGCGCGCTCCACGACGGACCGACCGACCGGAGGGCGAGGGTGCGGTCGTCGTCGGCGTCGCCGAACGTGATGCGGACCTCGAGAAAGTCGGCCGGGAGGGTGGGCACGATGACGTCGCCCCACTCGACGACGGTGACCGCTCCTTCGTCGAGGAGCTCGGGGATCCCGACGTCGAAGAGCTCTTCCATGTGATCGAGGCGGTACACGTCGAGATGATGAAGGGGAAGGCGCCCCTCGTACTCACGGGCGAGCGTGAACGTCGGACTGGTAATGGGACCCGCGATGCCCAGCCCCCGGCCGAATCCCTGGACGAACACGGTCTTGCCCGCGCCCAGGTCACCGGCAAGGAGGACGATGTCGCCGGGACGGGCCAACTCCGCCAGGACCGCGGCCAGCTCCTTGGTCTGATCCGGATGCTTGGTGTGCGCCGAGATCATGCCGCCGCCAGAACGAGCTTGGCCCGCACGAGATCGGCGCGCATGTGCGCCATCGTCTCGCCGCCGCCGCGCAGCGCCGCGGCCGGGTGGAACGTCGGGATGATGACCGCGCCGCTCGGGTGCGGGTACGTGCGACCGCGGAGCCGGGTGATGCCTTCCGTGGTGTCGAGCACGACCTGGCTCGCGAAGCGTCCGAGGGTCACGATCACCTTCGGCGCGATGAGCTCGATCTGCTGATCGAGGAACGGCCGGCACGCGGCGATTTCCTCGGGCAACGGATCGCGGTTCGCGGGAGGCCGGCAGCGGAGCGTGTTGCCGATCCACACCCGATCGCGGGTGAGGCCCATCTCCTCGAGCATCAGCTTGTCCAACAGCTTTCCCGACCGGCCGACGAACGGAAGACCCTGTCGGTCCTCCTCCTGGCCGGGCGCCTCGCCCACGAACATGAGATCAGCGTCGGGGTCGCCCATCCCGAACACGGCCTGGGTACGCCCCTCGCAGAGCGAGCACCGGGTACAGGTGCTGACCTCGGCCGCGAGGACTTCGAGGGCCGTCGGCATCGGGGCATGACACTACTTGGATGCGGCCTCGGCCCCTTCCCGGGCGGCCCGCTCGACAGCGACGACGGCGAGGGCCCGGACCGTGTCGACGTCGGCGTCCACCTCGGCCGTGGCCGCGGTGACGAGCGCGTCGCCGTCCACCCGGGTGTGGGCTGGGGACAGCGCCCGCGCCAAGCCGTCGTGGCCGCCTTGGGCGACGACAAGGCAGCCGACCTTGTCGAGCTTGGCGTTCGTCGCGATCACGCCGATGGTGGTGTTGCCGAACGCGGCGTCGCCCGAGGGCCCAGGGGCGATTCGGGGCCGGCCGAGACCGTCGTCGAGGTCACCGAAGGCGTTGACCGCCACCAGGACCGCGACGACGAGGCCGCCGTGCTTCTCAACCGCGCCGCCCAGTCCCGCCGGCCGTGCGAACTCGCGGCCTCGCCACTTCGCGACCGTGGCGCCGGTGCCCGCGCCGATGCGCCCGGTCTCGACCGGGCCGGCCGTCGCCGCGACGCACGCCGCGTACCCGTGGTCGGGGCCCGGACGCACGGTGGCGTCGCCGACGCCGAGGTCGAACAGACCCAACGCCACGACGATCGGCACCGGGCCGCCTGCGGTCGGGAACCCCATACCTCGTTCTTCGCAGAACCGCACGACGCCGTCCGCGCTGGCCAGCCCGAACGCCGAGCCGCCGGTGAGGACGACGGCGTCGATGCGCTGGACGAGCCGCTCGGGAGCGAGGAGCGCGAACTCCCGGGTGGCGGGCGCGCCGCCGCGGACCTCCCCCGACGCCACGGTCCCGTCCGGGAACAGGGCGACGGTGCAACCGGTGCGGGCCACCGCGTCGCTCCAATGCCCGACCCGCACCCCGGTGACGGCGGTCAACACGGGGTCGACCCTTCTCGACGCAATAGCCCGGCGAAGCGACGGGCTATTGCGTCGAGTATCACGCGTAGCGCCTCGGGACGCGGGGGCCGATGCCGCAGACGATCTCGTAGTTGATCGTGCCCAGCCGCTCGGCCCATTCGTCCGCTGGGATCTCATCGTCGCCTTGCTTGCCGATGAGCACGACCTCGTCGCCGGCATCGACGAGATCGTCGCCGCAATCGACCATGAGCTGATCCATCGTCACGACGCCGGTGATCCTCCGTCGGCGCCCCCGGATCAGCACCTCGCCGCCGACGGCTCCGAGCCGGCGCCGGACGCCGTCGGCGTAGCCGATCGGGACGGTCGCCACGTTGGTGGCGCGCTCGAACCGGTGGCGCAGCCCGTACGAGATGCCCTCGCCGGCGGCGACCCGCTTCACGAGCGACACCGTGGCCTTCACCCGCATGGCGGGCCGCAGAGGGACGCTACGGGCGAGCGCCGGCGCGGGGGCGAGCCCGTACAACGCGATCCCGCAGCGGACCATGTCCAGCCGGCTGGCCGGGAACGCGATCGCAGCCGCGGAGTTCGCGGCGTGCAGCATCGGGGGCCGAAGCCCAACGGCGTCGAGACCGGCAACCACGTCGGCGAACCGGTCGAGCTGCATCGCAGTGAACGGGTTGTCGGGCTCCTCGGCGACCGGACAATGGGTCCACAGCGCGGCGAAGGTCAGCTCGTGGCGGCCAGCGATCATCGACGCCAGGCCAACGGCACTGCTGGGCTCAGCGCCGACACGGTGCATCCCCGTGTCCACCTTCAGGTGCACCGGCAACCGTCCGCCCCGGGCGTACGCGGCCGCCGCTTTCGCGGCCGCGTCGATACCTGCGGCCGTGTAGACGGTGGGCGTGAGTCCGAAGCGGGCCACCAGCTCCAGCTCGGCCGGTTGGGCTTCCGACAGCACGAGGATGGGCGCTTCGATGCCCGCGTCGCGCAGGGCTGCGCCTTCCTCGGCGAGGGCGACGGCCAGCCAGGACGCCCCCGCGGCGATCGCGGTCCTGGCCACCGGCACCGCGCCATGGCCGTAGCCGTCGGCCTTCACCACCGCGCACAGGCGGGCGGGAGCCGCGAGCCCGGCGAGCGTCCGCACGTTGTCAGCGACCGCCGGAAGGTCGATCTCGGCCCAGGCCGGACGCACGGCGCTACTCGGCGATGAGCGTGCGCAGGATGTCGACTCGCGAGACGATCCCGACCAAACGGCCGCCGGCGTCGACCACGGGCAGTCGCGAGACATCGCGCTTGTGCATGAGCGTGGCCGCCCACTCGAGGCTGTCGTCGGGCCCGCACTGGGCCGGCTCGGCGGTCATCACCTCACCGACGGTCGCGCCGAGCGCCTTCTCGAGATCCCGCTCGAAGTGCTTGCGAGCGGATGGAAGCTCGATGTACGCACCGAAGAGCGAGATGACCGTGGGGACGTGGATCTGGGCGTCCTGCACGATGAGATCGCCGGTGGACAACATGCCGACGACGTTCCCACTTCCGTCGACTACAGGAGCCCCGTCGACGCCCCGATCGAACAGCCGGACCATGGCGTCGCGCACATTGTCCTCGGGGGAGAACGAGAGCACGTCGGTCGTCATCACCTGACTCACGGGCAGATCACGCGACATCACGCCTCCAAGCTGTCAACCGCGAGCGGAAGGAGGTCGGGGAGGTCGCCCGCCACCAAGCCTCGGCGGAAGCCTAGGGTCGCCGCTCGCTGGTGCAGGAATGCACCGCCCGCCGCGGCCCGGAACGGGTCGAGACCACCGGCGCACAAGGCGGCGACGATCCCGGAGAGGACGTCGCCGGTGCCGGCCGTCGCCAGGGCAGGGCTCGACGCGACCACCGCGAGCGCCCGGCCGTCCGGGGAGGCCACGATCGTGGTGGGTCCCTTCAACAGGACGACGCTGCCGGCGACCGATGCCAGCCCTCGGGCGGCGGCGAACCGGTCCGGTCCCGGGGCTCGCCCGGTGAGGCGCTCGTACTCGCCGTCGTGGGGTGTCATGACCGTCCCGGCGCCTCCCAGCGGGCCGTCGACCTTGCCGAGGGCATTGAGGCCGTCGCCGTCCACGACAAGAGGGATCGGTGCCTCACGCAGTAGACGCCCGACGTCGTCGTCGCTCGCCTCGGCACCCAGCCCGGGCCCGACGACCATCGCCTTGAACCGGCCGATCCCGTCGAGCACGTCGCCGACCCAGCCGCGGCTGGCCAGCTCGGTGCCGACGACCTCCAGCGGCGAGCCGTCGCCCGGACTCGCGCCGGGTGTGCTCAGCCGGACGTAGCCGGCCCCGGTCCGCTGGGCGCCGCGTGCTGCGAGGGCGGCGGCGCCGGTCATCCCGGGCGATCCGGCAACGACCCATACGGCGGCCTTCCACTTGTGGGTGTCGAGCGGCGGTCGGGACAGCCACGCGGCCACATCGGCGGCCTCGACGCGGTGGGCGAGCGCCGACGACACGTCGAGGCCGATGTCGGCCACTCGCACCGCGCCGGCCAGCTCGCGCCCGGGTAGGAGAAGGAGTCCGGGCTTCAACGCCGCGAACGTGACGGTCGCGTCGGCCCGCACGGCGTGCTCGCCCGCTTCTCCGGTCAAGCCGTCGACCCCCGACGGTATGTCCACTGCGAGCACCGGCGCGTCTGCCGGGTCCGGGGCGACGTACTCACCACGGAAGCCGGTGCCGTACGCCGCGTCGATCACCAAGTTCGCGGCGGGCAGGCGTTCGGGGGCATCGGCCGCGTCGATCACCACGACGCGGACGCCGCGCCGCTCGAGACGAACAGCGGCCGCGCGACCGTCGTTGCCGTTGTTCCCCTTGCCGGCGACCACGACCACCCGTCGGCCGTACGACCGGCCGAGCAGCCGCCGGGCCGCGTCGGCCACCGCCGCCCCCGCCCGGTCGATCAGCACCTCCACGGGATCGGAGGCGGCCCGGTCGATCGCCGCCATCTCCTCCGGCGTGACGATCGGGATCACGGGCTCTCGCCAACCCCTCCCACTACAACCTCCAGCGGTCGGCGAGGACGTGGGTGGGCTCGGTGAGGAGGTCGGCGACGGGGATGTCGGCGAGCCGGTCCTCACGGAAGGTCGGCTCGGTCTCGGTGACCGCGTCCTTCAGCGCCGCGTACCGGTTGCGGTAACCCTGCAGGACGCTGCGGGCCGTGGCCGCGGTCAGCCGGTCGCGGAACCGCACGTGTAGCAGCGTGATCCCGGTCGTCCGATTGTCCTTCACTTCCGGCACCGCGACCAGCGTGCGGCCGTCGCTGCGGCCGCGGAACGCCAGCACCTCGCGCTCGAGGGCGACGGTGTGCTTCGTGCCCCGCAGGTCGGGGTTGCGCTCCGTGCGTGACGGGAACTCGCGGCTGATGCCACCGCGATCGACCACGACCGCGGTCGCCTCGCCGGTGTCGGCCCGGCCCTCGATGACGTACCGGATGAAACCGGTGACCTCCTCGACGGCGCGGTCGAGGTCGGCGAGCGTGCGCAGCGTGCGGTAGGTGAGCCGGTCGCGGGGCGTGCCGGCGGCGAGGACCTCCTGCACGAGCGGGACCTGGAGCAGTGTCTCGTCGGCCCGGCTGATCCCGACCGTGACCGTCTTCGCCTGGTGCTTGATGGCGTCGACGGGCCGAGTGAGCTCCTCGATCCCGCGGGTGAGCGCGGCCGTGAGGTCCTCGATCACGACGGCCGGGGTGCCGATCTTTCCGTACTCGAGCTGGTACGCCTCGAGCGGCGTGATGCCGAGCGCATAACGGAACAGTGACGCCAGTCGGACCGCCGTGCTCGCCTCGAGGTTGCCGTCGTACTCACGGGCGCGCAGCCCGTTGAAGAAGCGGCCGGCGAGCGGTTCGAACGTGGCTGCCAGTCCGTCGAGGAGGCGATGGCCGTCCCCCTGCCGGAGGCTGGCCACGACCGCCTCGATCGCGGCGCGCGCCTCGCGCAGTGGGCGGGCCTGCGCGTCGATCGCGAGCGCGGCTTCGTAGCCGAAGAGGTGGCCGGCCATCGCCGAGAGCACGAACGCAAGCTCGGGGTGGGTGACGGGAACGGTGATCGCCTGCAGTGCGGCGGTGAAGCGTGCCTCACCCTCGGTGGCGATCACGATCGGGGTGGCCTTGTGGGCCCGATAGATCGCCACTTCCTTGGCGACGTCGTCGGCGGTCGACCCGGTGAGCCCGGCCGCGCACACGAGGATGAGCGGCTCGGCCGACAGGTCGATGTGCTTCTTGTCCTCGGTGGTGTCGAAGGCGATCGACTTGTAACAGAGCTCGCTCAGCTTGATGCGCAGCTCCATCGCCGCGATCCGGTTCACACCGTTGCCCACGACCGCCCAGTAACGCTTGCTGGGGGCGAGCTGCTGGGCGATGGCCGCGATCTCGGCGCGGCGCTCGAGCACCTCGCCCATCCGGTCGGGGAGCGTCCGCAAGGCGGCGAGCAGCTCCGGGCGCTTGGCACCATCCGTCCCCACCACCTCCGCGATGGCGCACGCGAGGAGGCAGCCGGCCGCCACCTGCGCGTAGAAGGCCTTCGTGGACGGGACGCTCATCTCGACGTCGCGGCCGTCGGACGTGTACAGGACGCCATCGGACTTGTCGGTCAGGTCACTGCCCCGGCGGTTCACGATGGCGACGACCGTGGCGCCCCGGGCGCGGGCGAGGTCGACGGTGCGGTTGGTGTCGGTGGTGGTGCCCGACTGGCTGATCGCCACCACCAAGGTGTCGCTCATGTCCTGCCGCAGCCCGAAACCCGACAGCTCCGTGGCCAAGGTGGCCGAGACCCGCAGGGGTGTGTCCGCGGCCAGGTCGGCCAGCACCGTGGCGAAACTCTGCGCGGCCACGGCCGCCGTGCCCTGGCCGATGGCGACGACCCGATCGATCTCGCCCAAGGCGAGACGGCGGCGAGCGTCATCCGACAGCGTCTCGCGGCTCAAGACCACCGCCAGCCGCCCGTCGTGCTCGACGAGCTTGCCCCGCAGCGTCTTGCGGAACGAGGCCGGCGCCTCGCCGATCTCCTTGAGCAGGAAGTGCGCGTACGGGCCGCGATCGATGTCGCGCGTCGTGACCTGGACGGTCTGAACGTCGGCCTCGGTGACGGGCAGCTCCGTACCGTCGTAGGCCAGCCGGCGTATGCCGTCGAGCGTGCCGGCGGCGCGGGCATCGAGCGCGACGATCTGACCGCGACTGCCAACGGCGTTGTCGGGATTGGCCGGCGTCTCACCGTCGAGCCGGATGTAGTGGGGCGTCTCCTCGACTAGCCCGTACGGTTCGCTCGCCGCCACGAACGCGTCCTCGGCCAGGCCGACGTACAAGGCCTGGCCGCTCCCGCGGAGCGCGAGCAGCACGCGGTCGGGTTCGGCGGCACCGTGGGCGGCGATGGCCACGGAGCCCTCGAAGGCGGCGACCGTCCGCCGGAAGGCCTCGACCTCGTCCAGCCCGCTGGCCAGCCGGCGGGAGACGAGCGTGGGAATGACCTTCGCGTCGGTGGTGATGTCGGCGACGATGCTCAGCCCGTCGGCGGCCTTCAGGTCGGCGAAGTTGTCGACGTCGCCGTTGAGCGCGGCGACGACATACGGCCCCGCTGGCTCACCCTCCTCGTCGGAGTTCACGGGGTGGGCGTTGGCCTGGGAGATGATCCCGACACTGGCCCACCTCGTGTGGCCGAGCACGATGGCGTCGGCCTCGGGTGCGGTGAGGGCCAGGCGTAGGAGGTGGTCGCCGCGGATGGCGTCGCGGAGCACCCTCGTGTTGTCGCCCAGCTCACCGATCTCCGCCGCGGCCTTGTACACGAAGCTCAGATGCCCCTCGGGCGTGCACACCGAGCCCGACGAGAACAGCGGGTCGCGGCGGCCGCGCAACAACGCGCGCGTCGTTGGTGACTCGAGATCGAGACCGTGGCCCCGGACGAGGATATGGATGCCAGCCGAATCGCGGCCGCGGACCTCCAGGCGATCGAGTGCGGACAGCGCCACCTGCACCGAGGTGTAGGCCTCGACCGCCCTCGGGCCGGGGTCGGTCCCCGCGAGGTCGTCGATGGCGCGTGCGGTGCGGAACCGGTCGCGTTGCACCGCCCAGGCCGCGTCCTTGAGGCGGACGAGCGCGGCGTTGACCCGTTCGAGCGCACCATCGGCGGCCGGCGCCTCGTCCAAGCCGCGCTCGACGGAGGTGATGCGCTCCCACACGTCGTCGAGCAGACGATCGCCCGCCGTGAGCACCGTGCGGTGGGCGAGAAGGCAGCGGACACCGGGGACTCCGTGCAATAGGCGGTCGGCTTCCTCCAGCGGTTCGGCCGCGGCGCCGAGCGCAGCGGCCAGTTCGCCGTCGGTGGCTCGAGCCAACGCGACGGGCGCGGCTTCGAGGAGGGCCAGGACCGCTTCCGCGGCGGGAGGCGTCCGCCTCGAACGCTGCCGGACGACGGCGATGATCCCGCACATAGGCGGCCGAGTTTACGGGCGGGTTACGGGCCGACGATGTGCACGGCTTGGACCAGGCGATCGGCGACGGCGTTCGCCTGCTGCTCGGTGGCCGCCTCGACCATGACGCGCACCACTGGCTCGGTGCCGCTCGGCCGGATCAGCACGCGCCCGTGGTCGCCCAACTCGGCCTCGACCGCGGCCACCTCATCGGCGATGCGATCGATGAGGTCGGCGTGGCGCTCCGCGAGCCGCACGTTGCGGAGGACCTGCGGGAGTTTGGTCATCACGGCGGCCAGCTCCGACATCGGCCGTCCCGTACGAGCCATCACGTCCAGGACCTGGAGGCCAGTCAGGAGCCCGTCGCCGGTCGTGGCAAGGTCACGGAAGATGACGTGGCCGGACTGCTCACCACCGAGCGACCACCCGCCCTCTTCGATCGCCTGGAGCACGTAGCGGTCGCCCACCTGGGTCTCGACCACTTTGATCCCATGCTCGTGCATGGCGAGACGGAACCCGAGGTTCGTCATCACGGTGACGACCACCGTGTCGTCGACGAGGAGGCCGCGATCGCGCCGGTCGAGTGCGCAGATCGCGATGAGCTGATCACCGTCGACGACCTCGCCCGCGGCGTCGACCGCGATCACCCGGTCGGCGTCGCCATCGAACGCGAGCCCGACATCGGCGCCGAGGTCGACGACGGCCCGCTGGAGGTCGTCGGGGTGGGTCGAGCCGCAGCCCTCGTTGATGTTCGTCCCGTCCGGCGCGTCGTGGATGACGGTGAGGTCGGCTCCGAGACGCGCCAGCACCGCGGGGGCGACGGTGTACGCCGCGCCGTTCGCGCAGTCGAGGACGACCCGCAGCCCCGCGAGCGAACGGCCGTCGAGTGAGGCCAGGACGTGCTCCACGTACTCTCCCGCGCCCGCGTCGTCGACCCGGCCGACGGCAGCCCCGACGGGTGGCACCGGTCGCGGTCCGTCATGGAGGATCCGGTCGAGCTCGTCCTCGAGCTTGTCCTCGATGTCGTCGGTGAGCTTGCGGCCTCCGGGTGCGAAGAACTTCACGCCGTTGTCGGGAAACGGGTTGTGCGAGGCCGACACCATCGCACCCGCTCCATGGAACGCCACGGCGGGCGTGGGTACGACGCCGAGGGCACGCACGGCGACGCCCTCGCTGGCGAGCCCCGCACACAGCGCGGCGTGCACCATCGGGCTCGACACGCGCGTGTCCCGCCCGACCGCCATCGACGCCGCGCCGAGGACCCGGGCCGCGGCGCGCCCAAGTGCGAGCACGAGCTCGGGCGTGAGGTCGATATTGGCGACCCCCCGCACCCCGTCCGTCCCGAATCTCAGGGTCACGAATCCCGTTCTTGAGGCTCAGGGGGACGTTTTCCGTCCCCGTCAGCGTCGAGAATCACCGCTTGGAGTACTGCGGGGCCTTCCTGGCCTTCTTGAGGCCGTACTTCTTCGACTCCTTCTCGCGGGCATCGCGGGTGAGGAAGCCGGCCTTCTTGAGCTGCGCCCGGAGATCGGGATCGAGCTCGGCGAGGGCCCGGGCGATGCCGAGGCGCAGGGCGCCGGCCTGACCCGAAACGCCGCCGCCACCGAGAGTCGCGTCCACGTCGTACACATCCGAGGTGTTCGACACTCGCAGCGGCTCGGTGAGGACCATGCGGTGCGTCTCGGACGGGAAGTAGTCGGCGACGTCGCGGCGGTTGATGGTGATGCTGCCGCTGCCGGCGCGCACGCGGACGCGAGCGACGGCCTGCTTGCGCCGGCCGGTGGATTGGATGAGGGGTTTCGACAAGGGTTTCCTCTGCTTACGCGGTGCGGCGGGCGTCTTCGATGGCGAGCGGCTGCGGCTGCTGGGCGCTGTGGGGATGGGTGGGGCCGGCGTAGACCTTCAGCTTCTTGCTCATCTGACGGCCGAGACGATTCTTGGGCAGCATGCCCTTGATCGTGCGGCGGACGGCCTCGGCCGGCTTGGCGGCCAGTGCCTCGCCGTAGGTGACCGACTTCAAACCGCCGGGATAGCCGGAGTGGCGGTACACGGTCTTGCGTTCGCCCTTGCTGGCGGTGAGCACGACCTTCTCGGCATTGACCACGATGACGAAGTCACCGGTGTCGAGATGGGGGGCGAAGCTCGGCTTGTGCTTGCCGCGCAGGATCCGCGCGACCTCGGTGGCCAGCCGGCCGAGGACCAGGCCCTCGGCGTCGACTACCCACCAGGCGCGCTGGATGTCGCTGGCCTTCGGTGAGAACGTGCGCACGAAATTCTTCCTTGCTGCGGAGACGGCCCCGGATCGCGCGCAAAGCGCACCGGGGCGACGAACCAGGTTAGCGGTGCCGAGCGCCCTAGCCAAATAACCTCAACCAACCGTGGACGAGACTCCGGGGCTGGTGACGCTGGCCGAGGTCGAAGCGGCTCGAGGGGTCGTGGCTCCGGTGATTCGCGCCACCTACACGGACCGCTCCGACAACATCTCGAAGCTGTGCGGTCGCCCGATCCTGCTGAAGGGCGAGCACCAGCAGCGCACCGGGTCGTTCAAGATCCGCGGGGCGTACAACCACATTTCACGGCTGACGGGTAGCGGTGTGGAGGTCGTCGCCGCGTCGGCGGGAAACCACGCGCAAGGGGTCGCGCTCGCGGCCACGTTGTGCGAACTGCGATCCACGATCTTCATGCCCGAGGCTGCGCCGCTGCCGAAGGTGCAGGCGACCCGGGCCTACGGAGCCGATATCCGGTTCGTGAGTGGGGCGGTGGACGACTGTCTCAGCGACGCCAAGGCCTACGCCTCCGAGACCGGCGCCCACTTCGTGCCCCCCTTCGACGACCCCCTCGTCATCGCGGGGCAGGGCACGATCGGGCTCGAACTGGTCGAACAGGCACCCGACGCCGAGGTCGTCGTGGTGCCGGTGGGGGGCGGCGGGCTCGTGTCCGGCATCGCGCTGGCGCTCGCGGCCATCCGGCCTGACGTCAGGGTGGTCGGCGTCGAGGCGGAAGGGGCGGCGTCGATGGTGGCCGCGCTGCAGCTGGGGCGGCCGACGAAGCTGGCCACGGTCGCGACGATGGCCGACGGCATCGCGCTCAAGTCGCCGTCGGCGCTGACACTGGCCCACGTCGAAGCCTTCGTCGACGACGTGGTGACGGTCACCGAGGAGGAGATCGGTCGCGCCCTCATCTTCCTGCTCGAGCGGGCCAAGGCGGTCGTCGAACCGGCCGGCGCCGTCAGCTTGGCCGCGCTGCTCGCCGGCAAGATCGCGGGCTCGGGTCCGGCCGTAGCGGTTCTCTCGGGTGGCAACGTCGACCCGCTGCTCCTCACGAAGCTGATCGAGCATGGCCTCTCGGCCGCGGGCCGCTACCTCCGGTTGCGCCTCGTGGTGCCGGACCGCCCCGGTTCGCTCGCCATCGTCACCCGGACGGTGGCCGACCTCGGGCTCAGCGTCCAAGAGGTCGACCACAACCGTGCCGGCGCGCACGTCGCCATCAACGAGGTCGAGGTGCTCCTCACCCTCGAGACCCGCGACCCGGAGCACCGCGACGAGGCCGTCGAGGCGCTCCGCGCCCACGGGTTCACCGTCGACGTGGTCTGACCGCCGCCCGAACCCCGCCGTTCTGTCGGCAGTTAGTGGTTCCATGTGTCGATAACTGCCGACAGAACGGACGTTGGGTCAGGCGGCCTCGAGCACCCGGCCGTCGACGGCGGACGGGAGCCGCGCCCCGGTGGCCCGCGGCCGGGTGGTCAGCAGCGCAACGCCGCCGGCGAGGAGCGCGGAGCTCGCGCCCATACCGAGCGCGGCCCGCACGCCGATGTGTTCCGCGACCCATCCGGCGATCGGGCCCCCGATAGGCGTGCTCCCGAGGAACACGACCGTGAAGAGCGCAAGCACCCGCCCGCGCATCTCGGGGCTGGCGGTGAGCTGAAGGACGGCATTGGTACCGGACAGCATCACGATGCTCGTCATGCCCACGAGCAGTCCACAGGCCGCGGCGAGCGCCAGGGACGGAGCGAGGGCCAGGAGAGTGGTAGCCGCACCAAACGCGACGCAGGCGATGGCAAGGAAGCGGGTGGTGAGGTGGCTGCGGCGGGCCAGCCACAGGGAGCCGAGCACCGAGCCTGCGCTCATCACCGACGCCAGCACCGTGTAGCCCGTCGTTCCGCCTCCGAGGGTGCGCACGGCGAGGAGCGGCGTGAGGACCTGGAAGTTGTACGCCAAGGTGGCCACGACGGCGAGCATGAGGAGCGGCACCCGCAGCGTCTCGGTCGCCCAGACATACCGCAGACCGGCGCGGAGTTGTCCTTTCTCGCCCTTCGGGGCGCGGACCCCGATCCGCATGGCGGCCGGGTCCATCCGCCACAGAGCGACGAGCACGGCGACGAAGCTCACACCGTTCAACACGAAGCACCAGCCGATGCCGACGGTGGCGATGAGGAACCCGGCGAGGGCGGGACCGACCATGCGTGAGCCGGTCATCAGGGTGGCGTTGAGGCTCACCGCGTTGGCGACGTCGCGTTCCTCGACGAGCTCGTTCACGAGCACACGGCGGGCGGGGTTGTCGAAGGCGTTGGCCAACCCGCCGAGGAACGCGATGAAGTAGACCCAGTTCACCGTGGCGTGACCGCTGAGTACCAGCCCGCCGAGCGCGACCGCGAACGCCATCATCGCCGTCTGGGTGACGGTCATGAGCGTGCGCTTGTCGACCCGGTCGGTGACGACACCGGCCCACGCCCCGAGGACGAGCACGGGGAGGAACTGCGCGGCGGTGACCAGTCCGAGGGCCACGCCGCTGTGCGTGAGCTGGAGGACGAGCAGCGTCTGGGCGATGAGCTGGAGCCACGTACCCGTCTGCGACAACGCCTGCCCGACGAAGAACAGCCGGAAGTTGCGCCCGCGGAGCGACCGGAACGTCTCCTTGGCGGCGAGCGAGATGCGTTCGGTCATGGCCGGTCGCCCGAGAGGTGTTCGAGGACGGGGATGGCCGCGTGGAGCGTGGCGAGCTCGTCGGCGTCGAGATGGCGTAGCTGCTTGGCCAGCCACGCGTTCTTGCGGGTGCGGCTGCGATCGAGTTGTCGGCGACCCTCGGCGGTGATCTCGAGGCGGCTCACCCGCCGGTCGGCCGGGTCCTGGACCTTGGTGGCGAGGCCCTTGTCCACCATGGAGGCGGCGATCTTCGTGACGAACGGCTGTGACACGTGCTCCTTCAGCGCCAGCTCGCCCAACGTGATGGGCCCTTCCTTCAAGACGGTCACGAGAGCGGACACGAGCGAGGGCGTGAGGTCGGGTCCCGCCTGCTGCCGCAGCTGGCGAATGAGCGGGATCAGCGCGAGCCGGAACTCAGCCGCGAGCTGGGTGTGGTCGACGTCGGCGGTCTTGGTGGTCATCACTTCACCAAACTATATAACTCGGTGAAGTATTCCCACACCCTCGGGTCAGCCGTAGCGGACAGCCCAGAGGCAAAGGCCGTGGGGCGGAGCGACGGCGGGCGCCCCACTCCTGTCCTTGGCGCGGATGATGCCGAGGACGTCGCCCGCGTGTTTGCGGCCCGAGCCGATGTCGACCATCAGGCCGACGATGCTCCGCACCATCTGGTGACAGAACGACGTGGCTTCGATCCAGAAGTGGAGCACGTCGTCGCCGGCGTCCTCCCACCGCGCGTCGATGACCTCACGGACCATCGACGCTTCGTCGGTCTCGAACTTGGGCCGGCGGCAGAACGACGTGAAGTCGTGCGTGCCGATGACGGCGTCGCCGCCGAGGCGCATCGACGCGAGGTCGAGGGGCTGGACGACGTGCCACGCAGTCGCGGCGAGGAAGGGGTCCGGGACCGGCCGGTTGAGCAGCGTGTAGCGGTAGAGCCGCGAGCGGGCGGAGAAGCGCGCGTCGAAGTCCTCCGCGGCGATCGCCGCCTCGGTGATGACGATGTCCGACCCGCACAGCTTGTTCACCGACCGCTGCACGGCGGCCAAGTCGAGATCGTCGGCGGTGGCGTCGAAGCTCACCACTTGGCCGCGGGCGTGGACACCGGCGTCGGTGCGGCCCGCGCACGTCAGCGTCACCGGGTGACGGAGGACGCGCTCGAGGGACTTGGCGAGCGCGCCACCTACCGTCTTCACTCCGGGCTGGGCCGCGAAACCGTGGAACCCGCGGCCGTCATACGCGACGGTGAGCCGCACCCGGACGACGGGCGGCGCCGGGGGCGGCGGCTCGGGTGGCTCGGGTGGCTCGAAGAGCGTCACAGCTGGCAGCGCGGGAGCGGCGAATGCCGCCCCGCGGCTGTCAGTTGACCGACAGCTGCCAGTTGTCAGACCAGTTCGATGCGGGCCATCGGGGCATTGTCGCCGTGGCGGGGGCCGAGCTTGAGGATCCGGGTGTAGCCGCCGTTGCGGTCCGCATACCTCGGGCCGATGTCGTCGAAGAGCTTGGCCGTGACCTCGCGGTCGTTGAGGTATGCCATCACCAGGCGGATGTTGTGCAGGCCGCCCTTCTTCGCCTTGGTGATCACCTTCTCGGCCACCGGCCGCAGCGCCTTGGCCTTGGCCTCGGTGGTGACGATGCCCTCGGCTGCGACGAGCGACGCGACGAGGTTGGCCATCATCAGCCGCTGGTGGGCGGCGTCGCCACCGAAGCGGCGGGACTTGCGGGGGGTCGCGGGCATGGCAGCGACCTCAGTCCTTGGTGCGGAGTGACAACCCGCGCTCGTCGAGCTTGGCGATGACCTCGTCGAGTGACTTCTGGCCGAAGTTGGTGATCGCCAACAGGTCGTCGTCGGTCTTGAGGAGCAGCTCGCCGATCGTGTTGATCTGCGCTCGCTTCAGGCAGTTGCGGGGACGCTCGGACAGGTCGAGGTCCTCGATCGGCAGGTCGAGGTCGGGCGAGCCGGCGGTGGCCAGTCCGACGTCGCCCAGCTCGAGACCCTGGGGCTCGTCGCTCATCTCCTCGACCAGCTGCACCAGCGAGCGCAGCGTGGCGCCGGCCGACGCGAGAGCCTCGCGAGGTGAGATGGAGCCGTCGGTCTCGATGTCGAGGATGAGGCGGTCGTAGTTGGTGTCCTGCTCGACGCGAGTGGGCTCCACCTCGAAGGCCACCCGGCGCACGGGCGAGAAGATCGAGTCGACCGGGATCACGCCGATGGTCGTGGAGACCTTGTTGCGGTCGGCGGACACGTAGCCGCGGCCGCGGGCCACCGTGACGTCGATGGCCAGTCGGCCCTTCGTGTTGAGCGTCGCGATGTGGAGGTCCCTGTTCAGGATGTCGACATCGGCATGGGGCTGGAGGTCGGCCGCGCTGACGTCGGCCGGACCGCGGGCGTCGAGCCGTAGCGTGACCGGCTCGTCGGTGTGGACCTGGAGCACCAGATCCTTGAGGTTGAGGATCACGTCGGTGACGTCCTCGGTGACACCCGCGATCGTGTCGAACTCGTGGAGGGCGTCGTCGAAGCGGACCTGGGTGACGGCTGCGCCCGGGATGGACGAGAGGAGCGTGCGGCGCAAGGAGTTGCCGAGCGTGTGGCCGAAGCCGGGCTCGAGGGGGCTGATGGCGAACCGCTGACGGTTGCCTTCGGCCTCTCCGAGCGGCTCGACGGTCGGGCGCTGAATGACCAGCATGGTTATGGGACCTCGGAAAAGAGTGGTGGAACTACTTGGAGTACAGCTCGACGATGAGCTGTTCGCGCACGGGCACATCGATGTGCTCGCGCCGGGGCGGGTCGAGGACAGTGACCTTCAGCCCGCCATCTCCCGATTCGAGCCACGGAGGGGTCTGGCGGTCGAGGGTGTCGAGGTTGTGGCGGATCACGATCATCGTGCGGGCCTTGTCGCGCAGCTCGACGACGTCGCCGCGGCGAACCTGGTAGCTCGGGATCGTCACACGCCGGCCGTTGACCGACACGTGCCCGTGGCGGACCAGTTGGCGGGCCTGGCTGCGACTGGCGCCCCACCCGGCGCGGAAGGTGACGTTGTCGAGGCGCTGCTCGAGCATGCGCAGCAGGTTCTCGCCGGTCACGCCGGACTGGCGGTTCGCCTCTTGATAGAGGTTGCGGAACTGCTTCTCCATCAAGCCGTAGATGCGGCGCGCCTTCTGCTTCTCGCGCAACTGGACGAGGTACTCGGACCCCTGCCGCTGGCGGGCCCGCCCTTGCTCACCGGGCGGGTACGGGCGGCGCTCGATCGGGCACTTCATCGAGTCGCACTTGGCGCCCTTCAGGTAGAGCTTCATCCGCTCGCGGCGGCAGAGCCGGCAGACCGGACCGGTGTAACGAGCCATCAGACCCTCCGCCGCTTCGGCGGGCGGCAGCCGTTGTGCGGGACGGGCGTCACGTCCTTGATGCCGGTGACTTCGATGCCCGCGTTCTGGATCGAGCGGATCGCCGTCTCGCGACCGGAGCCGGGACCCTTGACGACCACGTCGACCTTGCGCACCCCGTGTTCCATCGCCCGGCGGGCGCACTGTTCGGCGGCCATCTGGGCCGCGAAGGGGGTCGACTTGCGGGAGCCTTTGAAGCCGACGTTGCCGGCCGATGCCCAGGCGAGGACGTTGCCGTCCTGGTCGGTGATGGTGACGATCGTGTTGTTGAACGAGCTCTTGATGTGGGCGACGCCGTACGCGACGTTCTTCCGCTCGCGCTTGCGGGGCCTTCTCCCGCCGGGCTTGGGCTTGGCCATCAGTGCTTCCGTGCCTTCTTCTTGCCGGCCACGGTCTTCTTCGGCCCCTTGCGGGTGCGGGCGTTGGTGTGGGTGCGCTGCCCGTGGACGGGAAGGCCGCGGCGATGGCGGATGCCTTGGTAACAGCCGATCTCCATCTTGCGCTTGATGTCCTGCTGGATGTCGCGGCGCAGGTCGCCCTCGACCTTGAGGTTCTGGTCGATCCAGGTACGGATGCGGGCCACCTCTTCGTCGGTGAGGTCGCGCACCCGCGTGTCGGGGCTGATGCCGGTGGCCGTGCACACCTGCTGGGACGTGGTGAGTCCCACGCCGAAGATGTAGGTCAACGACACCTCCAGCCGCTTCTCGCGGGGGATGTCCACACCTGCAATACGAGCCATACGAGCGCGCTCCTTATCCCTGGCGCTGCTTGTGCCGGGGGTTGGTGCAGATGACCATCACACGCCCATGGCGACGGATCACCTTGCACTTGTCACAGATCCTCTTCACACTCGGTCGAACCTTCATCGCTCGCTCACTTGTAGCGGTAGGTGATGCGTCCACGGGACAGGTCGTACGGCGTCAGCTCCACTTGGACGCGGTCACCGGGGAGGATGCGGATGTAGTGCATTCGCATCTTCCCGGAGATGTGAGCGAGCACGCTGTGCCCGTTCTCGAGCTCGACCCGAAACATCGCATTGGGCAGTGGCTCGATGACCGTGCCCTCGAGCACGATCGCGTCTTCTTTGGGCTTGGGCAGCGTTGACCTCCGACAACGAACACAGATTGGCCGGCCGCAGCGGGGACGCGGGCGCGTAGATCCGCCGCTGAGCCGAAGGGACATGCTATCGCGCCCGGTCAGCCACGCCAACTGCCGACTCGCAGCCCGGGTCGCTCGATGGCCCAAAGCCCGTTCTGGCGAGATCTACGAGTCGTGGCGACTAGCCACCCTCGCCAGAATGCGGCGCGCGCCTCTTAAGGCCGCGTCAGGATCTCGGGGCCGTGGTCGGTCACGGCGATGGTGTGCTCGAAGTGGGCCGACAGGGAGCCGTCCTTGGTGACCACGCTCCAGCCGTCGTCGAGCACCCGGGTCTCCCTACCCCCGATGTTGAGCATGGGCTCGACCGCGAACACCATCCCGGGCCGGAGCTTGGGCCCCTTGCCCGGTTCGCCGTAGTTCGGGACCTCGGGCTTCTCGTGCATGGCGGTCCCGATGGCGTGACCGACGTACTCGCGGACGACAGAGAACCCGGCCGCCTCCGCCACCGTTTGCACGGCGTGGCCGATGTCGGAGATGCGGTTGCCGTCGACCATCTGCTCGATGCCGGCGAAGAGGCTCTCCTCGGTGACCTTCATGAGCCGGGCCGCCTCCTCGGTGACCTGGCCCACCGGTGCGGTGAACGCGGCGTCGCCGTGGTAGCCCTCGATGATCGCCCCGCAGTCGATCGAGATGATGTCGCCCTCCTTCAGTCGGTACGGCCCCGGGATGCCGTGCACGATCACGTCGTTGGGCGAGGCGCAGATGACCGCCGGGAAGGTGCCGTGGTAGTTGAGGAAGTTGGACCGAGCGCCCCGGCGCGCGATGACGTCACGGCCCACCTTGTCGAGCTCGAGGGTCGTGACGCCGGGGCGGAGCGCGGCGCGGATGCATTCGTGCATCTCCGCAACCACCCGGCCGGCCTTGCGCATCTTGGCGATCTCTTCAGCTGAGCGTCGCATCGACGTCCCCCTCTCGCGTCACAGTCGGGACGGGGCCCGAACGCCGGTGCGGCCATCGATGGCTCGCACGAGACGGTCGGTGACCTCGTCGGGTGTTCCCAAGCCGTCGACGACCACGACCAGGTCCTGGTCGGCGTACCAGGCGATGAGCGGCGCGGTCTCCCGCTCGTAGATCTCGAGCCGCTCACGGATCGCGTCCTCCGTGTCGTCGTCGCGCTGGACCACTCGTCCGCCGCACACGTCGCAGGTCCAGTCGTAACGGGGCGGCTGCGCCACCGAGTAGTTCGTCCCGCAGTCGGCGCACACCCGCCGGCTGGCGAGGCGCCGCAAGACGATCTCCTCGGGCACGTCGAGGTTGATGACGACGTCGAGGGGCAGGTCGGCGGTGAACGAGTTGAGCGCCTCGGCCTGGCCCACGGTCCGCGGGAACCCGTCGAGCACGAACCCGCGGTTGCGGGTGTCGTCCCGGTCGAGACGGTCGGCCACGATCCGGCTGATCACGATGTCGGGCAGCAGCTTGCCCGCGTGCATGTACTTGGTCGCTTCGCGGCCGAGCTCGCTGCCTTCCTTGACCGCCAGGCGGAGCATGTCGCCGGTGGAGATGTGTGGAACGACGTAGTGACGGGACAGCCGCGTGCATTGGGTGCCCTTACCCGAGCCCTGGCGGCCCAGGAGCACGAGCCGGGCGCCGGGGATCACGGCGCGATCCCTCGCACCTGCGCGACAAGACCACCCATTGGCTACTTGAGGAAGCCCTCGTAGTTGCGCATCATGAGCTGGCTGTCGATCTGCTTCATCGTCTCGAGGGCCACGCCCACCGCGATGAGGATCGTCGTGCCGGCAAAGGGGAACCGTTGTACGTGCGCGACCGCAAGGAGGACGGCGGGAAGCAGCGCGATGATCGCGATGAAGATCGCCCCGGGGAGCGTGATCCGGTTGAGGATCCGCGCCAGATAGCGCTCGGTCTGGGGCCCGGGCCGGATGCCGGGGATGAACCCGCCTTGTTTGCGGATGTTGTCGGCCTGCTGCGCGGGGTCGAACGTGATCGCGTTGTAGAAGTACGCGAAGCCGACGATGAGCAGGCCGTAGATGAGGATGTGACTGATCGCGTCCTGTCGCACGATCCAGTCGTTCATCCACTTCTGTAACGACTCACCCCAGGTGTTGTGAGCGGTATCGCTGTCGGACGGCAGTACCTGGCTGACGATCAGGGGGAGATAGAGCACCGAGCTGGCGAAGATGATCGGGATGACGCCGGCCTGGTTGACCTTCAGCGGGATGTACGTGCTCTGCCCGCCGTACATGCGCCGCCCGACCACGCGCTTCGCGAACTGGACCGGTATTCGGCGCTGGCCGTTCTCGATGATGACGATGGCGACGAGGATGGCCAGCGTCAGCGCGACGAGCGTGAAGAACCATCCGTTGCCCGACTCGGCTCGCAACGCCGCTCCATCGGATGGTATTCGGCTCACGACGGACGCGAAGATCAGTAGCGACATGCCGTTGCCGATGCCGCGCTGGGTGATGAGCTCGCCCATCCACATCAGCAACGCGCTGCCGGCGGTGAGGGTCATCACGACGAGCATCACGCGAGCCGGGGTGAAGTTCGCGTCCCCGCCGAACAGGTCGAGGCCGGTGTCGTTGCGGACGCGCCCGAACCCTCCGCCACCGTTGTGGAACAAGAACGCGAGGGCGGTGGACTGCACGAGCGAGATGACGATCGTGAGGTAGCGGGTCCACTGCGTGATCTTGCGCTGGCCGACTGCGCCCTGCTGCTGCCACTGCTCGAGCTTCGGGATCACCACCGTGAGGATCTGCATGATGATCGACGACGTGATGTACGGCATGATCGACAGAGCGAAGATGGCGAACTCGGTGAGCGCCCCGCCCGAGAACAGCTGGAGGAAGCTGAGCACGCCGCCCTGCTTGGCCTGCTCGCGCAGTTGCTTCACCTGACTGACGTCGATGCCCGGCACGGGGATGTGCGACCCGAACCGGTACAGCAACATGATGAAAAGGGTGAACAGGATCTTGTTCCGGAGATCCGGAACCTTGAACATGTTCTTCAGGCTGGAGAGCACCGGAGCCCCTCGGCTTAGCGGTTGGTGAGGGCGTTACCCTTCGCCGGCGGTCGGCCGTGTCCGAACGGCGGGGGAAGGACCTCAACGCTACCCCCTGCTGCGGTGATGGCTGCCTCCGCGCGCTTCGAGAACGCGTGCGCGCTGACACGCACGGCGCGGGTGAGCTCGCCCCGCCCGAGGACCTTGACGAGCGCGCCCTTGTGCGCCAAGCCGTGCTGGTGGAGCGCCTCCGGGGTGATCTCGTCGAGATCGGTGCCTTGGATCGTGTCGAGGTTGATCGCCTGGTACTCGACCCGGAACGGGTTCTTGAAGCCGCGCATCTTGGGGATCCGGCGCTGGAGCGGCATCTGACCGCCCTCGAAGCCGGGCTTGATGCTGCCGCGGGCGCTCTGGCCCTTCGTGCCGCGGCCCGCGGTCTTGCCGCCCTTGCCCCCGGTGCCGCGGCCGACCCGCTTGCGGTCGCGGGTAGCGCCCGGCGCCGGCTTCAGCTCGTGGATCTTCATTCCGTGACCTCTTCGACTTTGACGAGATGGGGCACACGCGCCACCATCCCGCGGATCTCCGGGCGGTCGGGCAGCGTGTTCGACTTGCCGATGCGCCCGAGGCCGAGAGCCCGGAGGGTGCCCCGCTGCTTCGGCTTCGACCCGATGCCAGAGCGAACTTGAGTGACCTTGATCTGCGCCACGGCTACACCGCCTTCGGCGGTTCCGCCGTGACGAAGCCGCTCCGCGGCCTCAATAGGATCGGTATCACAGTTCCTCCGGGCCGTCGGGCTGATCGGTCGCTGTATCCATTGGTTCGCTCGCTCACTTCACTTCCGTGTACTCCATCGGGCCCCGCTGCGATTCCTTGTACGCGTTCAGCAGGCCGACGGGCACGAACTCCTCAGCGGACAGCCCTCGCAGACGAGCGACCTGGTCCGGTCGTTTGAGGGCCTTGAGCCCGGCGATGGTGGCCCGGGCAACGTTGATGTGGTTGGCCGACCCGAGGGAGTTGCAGAGGACGTCGCGGATGCCGGCCTCTTCGAGGATGGCCCGGGCCGCGCCACCGGCGATCACGCCGGTACCGGGGGCAGCGGGCTTGAGCAGCACCCGGCCGGCGCCGGTCTGACCGATCACCGGGTGGATGATGGTCGACCCGGCCAGCGGGACGCTGAAGAGGTTCTTGCGGGCTTCCTCGGTGCCCTTCTGGATGGCCAGCGGGACCTCCTTGGCCTTCCCGTAGCCGAGACCGACGCGGCCGTTGCCGTCGCCGATCACGACGAGCGCGGTGAACGAGAAGCGTCGCCCGCCCTTCACGACCTTCGCGACGCGGTTGATGTTGATGACCCGCGACTCGCGCAGTCCGGCGTCGCTGGACTGCCGGGGGTTGCTGACCTCTCGCTCGTTCCGTGCCATCTAGAGATCTCCAAACGCGGGCGCGAAGTGGGGGGTCCCCGAGGGGGGGGCTCCGCCATCCCCCCTCGGCTCCGGCCGAGCCGGCCCCGCGGAGCAGCCGGGCGAGACAATGGCTGTCTCGACCAGATGCGTAGCGAAGACGGAACCAGTCGTTCGGCTGGGACAAGCCTTCGAGCCCGCCGTCAGGCGGGCGCCGTCAAAACTCGCCTGAACGGACTGAGCAAAGCGAACGAGTGAAGGCGACATCAGAATTCGAGCCCTGCCTCTCTGGCTGCGTCGGCCACGGCCGCGACGCGGCCGTGGTACTGGAATCCGCCCCGGTCGAACACGACGTGGCTGACGCCGGCGGACTTCGCCCGCTCGGCCACGAGCTTGCCGACGGCGACGGCCGCGTCCTTGTTGCCGGTGGCGCCGCCCTTCAGGTCGGTTTCGACGGTGGACGCCGCCGCGATCGTCCGCCCGGTGATGTCGTCGATCACCTGCGCGCTGATGTGACGGTTCGAGCGGTAGACGGCGAGGCGCGGGCGCTCGGCAGTGCCCCGCACCTTCTTGCGGACCCGGCTGTGGCGCCGGACCCGAGCCTGTCGCTTCTGCTGCGCGCTGCTCATCGTTGCCTACTTCCCGGTCTTGCCGGCCTTGCGCTGGACGTGCTCGCCCAGGTACCGGACGCCCTTGCCCTTGTACGGCTCGGGCTTGCGGATCTTGCGGATGTCGGCCGCTACCTGGCCGACCTTCTCCTTGTCGATGCCACGCACGGCGATGCGGGTGGGGCTCGGCACCTCGAACGTGATCCCGTCGGGCGCCTCGACGTGGACGGGGTGGCTGAAGCCGAGCGCCAGCTCGATGTGGTCGGGGCCCTGGGCCGTGGCCCGGTAGCCGACCCCGACGATCTCGAGCTCTTTGACGAACCCGTCGGTGACGCCCACGACCATGTTGTTCACGAGCGAGCGCACGAGCCCGTGCAGGGCGCGGTTCTGGCGCTCGTCGTCGGGACGCTCGACCACGAGTACGTCACCGTCGGCGCGCACCGTGATGGCGCCGGGGATGTCGCGGCTGAGGGAACCCTTGGGCCCGGTGACGGAGACGGAGCTGTCCACGATCGCGACGGTCACGCCGCTCGGCACCGGGATGGGGGCTTTTCCGATTCGAGACATGGCAACTACCAGACGAAGCAGAGGATCTCGCCGCCGAGGCCGCGCTTGCGGGCCTCGCGATCGGTGAGCAACCCCTGACTGGTGGATAGGACGGCGACGCCGAGACCGCCGAGCACGCGCGGCACCTTGTCGGCCTTGGTGTACACGCGCAGCCCGGGCTTCGACACCCGGCGCAGGCCCGAGATGGTGCGGTCGCGCTCGGGCGAGTATTTCATGCGCACGTTGAGGACCCGGCCCGGGCGGGTCGGGTCGTCGGCCACCGAGAAGTCCTCGATGTAGCCCTCGCTCTTCAGGAGCCCGGCCAGGGCCTCCTTCAGCTTCGACGACGGCATCCGCACGTCGTCGTGCATCGCAACGTTGGCATTGCGGATGCGCGTGAGCATGTCGGCGATCGGGTCGGTCATCATCGCGTGCTCGACCCCCTCACCAGCTGGCCTTGGTCACGCCGGGAATCTCCCCGGCGTGGACGAGCTCGCGCAGGCAGATGCGACACAGCCCGAACTTGCGGAACACGGCGCGCGGCCGTCCGCACCGCTGGCAACGGGTGTACGCCCGCACCTTGAACTTGGGCTTGCGCTGCTGCTTGTTGACTAGCGCCTTCTTCGCCATCTACCTCTCCTCGCCCTGCGCCGCGACGGACCGCGACCGGGCTACGTGCGTGTGGGGGGTGCTCGAGGGGAGGGCTCCGCCATCCCCCCTCGACTCCGGCCGAGCCGGCCCTGCGGAGCAGCCGGGCGAGACAATGGCTGCCTCGACCGGATGCGTAGCGACGACGGAAGCAGCCGGTCGGCCGGGACAAGCCTTCAGTGCCCGCCGCAGGCGGGCGCCATCAAGCTCGCCGGCGAAGCTCCACTTCGACGGCGAAATCATTGCGGTTCCCTCCGAAATGGGAAGCCGAAGGCATCGAGCAGAGCCTTGCCTTCGGCGTTCGTGCGGGCGGTGGTGACGATCGTGATGTCCATGCCGCGGGGGGCGTCGACCTTGTCGTAGTCGATCTCCGGGAAGATCAGCTGCTCGGTGACGCCGAACGTGTAGTTGCCCCGGCCATCGAAGCTGGTGGGGTTGAGGCCGCGGAAGTCGCGGATGCGGGGTATCGCCAAGCTGATGAGCCGGTCGAGAAACTCCCACATGCGGTCGCCGCGGAGGGTGACCCGCACGCCGATCGCGTTGCCTTCGCGCAGCTTGAACCCGGCGATGGACTTCTTGGCCCGGGTGACCACCGGCTTCTGGCCGGTGATGATCGTGAGGTCGGTGACCGCGCCTTCGAGCAGCGACTGCTGCTGGAGCGCGGCGCCGACGCCCATGTTGATCGAGATCTTCTCGAGGCGAGGGACTTGCATGATGTTCTCGAGACCGAGCTCGTCCTTCAGCGCGGCCCGGATCTCGTCGTCGTAACGGGCCTTGAGCCGGGGCTTGGTGCGCGTGGCGGTGGCGGTGTCGCTCAAGACGAGACCTCCCCGGTGTGCCAGTGGGGGGTCCGGGGGGCAGAGGCTCCTGCCGGCGCCCCCCGGTCGCCGGTCGAGCCGGCTCCGCCGGCCGGCCGGCTATGAGCTTTCAGTGCCGGCCGTAGGCCGGCGCCGATGAGCTCGCTGGAACGGAGCGAGCGAAGCGAACGAGTGAGAGCGACGTTCATACATCGCTCCCGCACTTACGGCAGATGCGCACCTTCTGACCGTCGGGCGTGAACCGGTAGCCGACGCGGGTGGGGCCGCAGCTCGGGCACACGAGCGCGACCCGTGACACGGGGATCGGCATGTCCTTGTCGATGATGCCGCCCTGCATCGTGGCCCGGGTGGCCTTCTGGTGCTTCTTGGCCACGTTGACGCCGTCGACGATGACCTTGCCCGCCTGGGGCATGGCCCGCATGACTTCGCCTTCCTTGCCCTTGTCCTTGCCGGACAGGACCCGGACGCGGTCGCCTTTCTTGATCTTCAGTCCAGCCATCTAGAGCACCTCAGGTGCGAGTGAAACGATGCGCATGAAGCGCTTGTCGCGCAGCTCACGCCCCACGGGCCCGAAGATGCGGGTGCCGCGAGGCTGCTGCTGGTCGTTGATGAGCACGGCCGCGTTCTCGTCGAAGCGGATGTAGCTGCCGTCGGCGCGGCGCTTCTCCTTCTTGACACGGACGACGACGCACTTGACGACGTCGCCCTTCTTGACGCCCGCGCCGGGAAGGGCGTCCTTCACGGTGGCGACGAAGATGTCGCCGATGGACGCGTAGCGCCGCTTCGAGCCACCGAGGACCTTGATGCAGAGCACCTCCTTGGCGCCGCTGTTGTCCGCGACGCGGAGGCGCGTTTCCTGTTGGATCAACGCGCACGCTCCAGGACTTCGACGAGCCGCCAGCGCTTCAGCTTCGACAACGGGCGCGTCTCCTGGACGCGCACACGGTCGCCGGCCTTGAGGTCGTTCTCCTCGTCGTGGACGTAGAGCCGCTTGGTGCGCTGCATCGTCTTGTCGTAGCGGGGGTGGCGCACGCGGTCGATCACGGCGACGACCGCGGTCTTGTCCATGCTGCCGGACACCACCGTGCCCTCCCGCAGCTTGCGCGGGTTCGCTCGGGCAGTGACTTCGGGGTTGGTGTCGCTCATGACTTCTCCTCGGCCAGCGCCTCGGCGGCCGTTATCTCCCGGGCCCGCAGCTCGGTGAGCGTGCGGGCGATGTCGCGGCGAACCTCGCTGAGCCGCGACGAGTTGTCGAGCTGGCCCGTTACGTGCTGGAACCGCAGGTTGAACAACTCGACCTTGCTCTCGGCCAGCCGCGTGAGGAGGCCGTCGTCGTCGAGGTCGCGGATCTCGGATGCGCGTGCGTTCGGCATCAGAGCGCATCCTCCCGTGCGACGAAGCGAGCCTTGATCGGCAACTTCTGGATGGCCCGCTCGATCGCCTCTCGGGCGACGTCGTGGTTCGGGTACGACAGCTCGAAGAGGATCCGCCCGGGTCGCACCACGGCCACCCATCGCTCCGGGTTGCCCTTGCCCGAACCCATGCGGGTCTCGGCCGGCTTCTCGGTGACGGGCTTGTCGGGGAAGATGTTGATCCACACCTTCCCGCCGCGCTTGACGTGGCGGGTCATCGCGATACGGGCGGCCTCGATCTGGCGGGCGGTGATCCAACCGGGCTCCAGGGCCTGGATCCCGTACTCACCGAACGCGACGGATGCGGCGCCCTTCGTCATGCCGCGCGTCCGGCCGCGGTGCTGCTTGCGGTGCTTCACTTTTCTCGGCATCAGCATGGCTGCGGCCTCAATCCCCGTCGCCGTGGAACTTGGGCGTCTCGTGGTGCTGGCGGAGGGTACGGTCGATCTCCTCCTCCTCGGCGAGGAGGCGCTCGAGCTCCGGATCGGCTTCCTTCACCAGCGGCGTGGCCTCCACCTCCTCGGCGGCCTCCACCGGCCGGCGACGGGCCGCGGCCGACGACGACACGACCTTGCGCGGTTGACCGGAGGTCTCACCCACGGCCATCGCCGCCTCGCGGCTGATCTTGTCCTCGACCGCGGTCTTGTAGGGGAGGATGTCGCCCTTGTAGATCCACACCTTCACGCCGATGCGGCCCGCGGTGGTGCGGGCCTCGCGGAAGCCGTAGTCGATGTCGGCCCGCAGCGTGTGCAACGGCACGCGGCCCTCGCGGTACCACTCGGTGCGGCTCATCTCGGCGCCGCCCAGGCGACCGGAGCACTGCACGCGGATGCCTTGCGCGCCCGCCTTCTGGGCGTTCTGCACGGCGCGCTTCATCGCCCGGCGGAACGCGACCCGGCCGGCCAGCTGATCGGCGACGCCTTGCGCGATGAGCGCGGCGTCGAGCTCGGGCTGCTTGATCTCCTGGATGTTGAGCTGCACCTTGTTGTTGCCGGTGATCTTGGTGAGCCCAGCCCGCAGCCGGTCGGCCTCGCTGCCGCGCCGACCGATGACGATGCCCGGCCGTGCCGTGTGCACGTCGACACGCAGACGATCGCCGGCCCGCTCCACTTCGATGCGGCTGATGGCGGCGTGAGGAAGCTCGCGCATGAGATAGCTGCGGATCTTCCAGTCCTCGACGACGTAGTCGCGGTACTTGTTGCGGCTGGCGAACCAACGCGACTTCCAGTCGGTGGTGACACCGAGGCGGAACCCGTACGGGTTGACCTTCTGGCCCATCAGGACTCCTCTTCCTCGTCGTCGTCGAGCGCGGGCTCGGCCTCGAGGCCTTCGCCCTCGGCAGCCGGTGCCTCGTCGGCCACTGGCGCCTCGTCGACAGGCTCAACGTCGGCTGTGGCCTCGTCAGCCACCGCTGATTCGTCGACCCCGGCCTCGTCGACCGCGGCCTCCTCGACGGGCGCTTCCTCGCCCTCGTGCTCGTGGAGGTGTTCCTCGGCTCGACGCTGCTGGCGGCTCTTCGCCACCCGGGCGCGACGGGACTCCGCGGCGGCCCGGCCGGCCCGCCGAGTGGTGCGCGCGGTCGGCGACGCCGCCTCACGCTGGCGCCGGCGCTCGAGCTCCACCTCGGACAGCCGGCTCACGATGATCGTGATGTGGCACGTCCGCTTGCGGATGCGAGTGGCGCGGCCCCGGGCTCGCGGCCGCCACCGCTTCAGGGTCGGGCCCTCGTCGGCATAGCAGGCGGAGACGAACAAGTCGTCGGGATCGATGCCGTCGTTCTTCTCGGCGTTGGCCACCGCCGACGACAGCAGCTTCGAGATGACGATGGCCGCGTCGCGCTCGACGAACTCGAGCACCGCCTGCGCGTCGCCGATCTCCTTGCCCCGGATGATGTCGAGGACCTGGCGCGCCTTGTATGCGGACATCCGGACGTAGCGGGCCCGCGCGCGGGTGCCCGGCCGCTCGTTGGTCTTGGTGCCGAAGGCCATGACTACCGCCGCGCCGCGCCGCCGCGGCGGGCGTCCTTCTCCTGGCCGGCGTGGTACCGGAACGTGCGGGTGGGCGCGAACTCGCCGAGCTTGTGGCCGACCATCGACTCGGTGACGTACACGGGCACGTGCTTGCGCCCGTCGTGCACCGCGATCGTGTGCCCGACCATGTCGGGCAGGATCGTGGAGCGGCGTGACCACGTCTTGACGATCTTCTTCTCGCCCTTCGTGTTCAGCTCGTCGACCTTCTTCAGGAGATGGTCGTCGACGAACGGGCCCTTCTTGAGACTGCGCGGCATGAGTTACCTCCGCTCGCCGCGGGTGCGGCGGCGCCGGACGATGAGCTTCTGGCTCGTTTTGGTCTTGTCGCGGGTGCGACCTTCGGGCTTGCCCCACGGCGACACGGGATGGCGGCCGCCGGAGCTCTTGCCTTCGCCCCCGCCCAAGGGGTGATCGACGGGGTTCATCGCCACGCCGCGGGTTTGCGGGCGAACACCCTTCCAACGGTTGCGCCCGGCCTTGCCGATCTTCACCAGGTCGGCTTCGGCGTTCCCGACCTCGCCAACTGTCGCCCGGCAGTCGATCGGCACGCGGCGCATCTCGGTGCTGGGAAGGCGAAGGGTGGCGAAGTCGCCTTCCTTGGCCACGACCTGGACGCTCGACCCCGCGCTGCGGGCCATCTTGCCGCCCCCGCCCGGCCGCAGCTCGACGTTGTGCACCGTGGTGCCGACGGGGATGTACCGCAACGCCAGCGCGTTGCCGGGACGGATCTCGGAACCCTGGCCGCTCTGGAGCAGGTCGCCGACCCGCACGTCCTTCGGGGCGAGGATGTAGCGCTTCTCGCCGTCGAGGTAGTGGAGCAGCAGGATGCGAGCGTTGCGGCTCGGGTCGTACTCCACGGCCGCGACCTTGGCGGGAACGCCATCCTTCGTGCGCCGGAAGTCGATGACGCGGTAACGCTGCTTGTGGCCGCCGCCGCGGTGGCGAGCGGTCTTGCGCCCGGCGGCGTTGCGGCCGCCGGTGCTGCTCTTGGGCGCGAGCAGGGAGCGTTCGGGCTTGTCCTTCGTGATCTCGGAGAAGTCCGAGACCGTCTGGAACCGGCGACCGGGGCTGGTGGGCTTGCGCTTCCTCAGAGGCATGTCGTCATCCCTCGAACAGGTCGATCCGGTCGCCCTCGTGGAGGGTGACGATGGCCCGCTTGCTGTCCGCCCGCTTGCCGTACGTGAAGGAGCGCCGGTTGCGCTTCCGCTTGCCCTTGCGGTTGAGGGTGTTGACCTTCACGACGCGGACGCTGAAGATCGACTCGACGGCGTCGTGGATCTCCGGCTTCGTGGCGTCCGGGTGGACCTTGAACGTGTAGACGTTGCGCTCGAGCAGCCCGTACGACTTCTCGCTCACGACCGGCTCGATGATGATGTCGCGCGGATCTTTCATTCCGCGTCCTCCGCGTCATCGGCGGCCGCGATGTCCACCGGCGTAGCCGTGGGCTCCTCGATCGGTTCGGCCGGCGCCGCGGCCGGCTCGGCCTTCGCCGTGGGCAGCGTGTCGCGGGTGAACACCACCCAGTCGCTACACAGCACGTCGTAGGCGTTCAGCTCTTGCGCCAGCAGCATGTGGACGTTCTGGAGGTTGCGGAAGCTCTTCCAGACCGCCTCCTCCCCGGCGGCGACCACCACGAGCACCCGGCCCTCGAGGCCGAGGGCGCCCAGCGCGGCGAGCGCGTCCTTCGTCTTCGGCGCCGGGAAGTCCCACCGGTCGATGACGACGATCTTGCCGTCGGTGGCCCGATCGGAGAGCGCCGACCGCAACGCCAGCTTGATCATCTTCTTGGGCGTGCGCTGCTTGTAGCTGCGCGGCTTCGGCCCGAGGGCGACCCCTCCGCCGCGCCACTGCGGCGAGCGGCTCGAGCCCTGGCGAGCGCGGCCCGTGCCCTTCTGGCGCCACGGCTTCGCCCCGCCGCCCGCGACTTCGGCTCGGGTGAGCGTGCTCTGCGTGCCCGCTCGCCGCGCCGCCAGCTGCGCGGTGACGACCTGGTGCATGACCGGCACGTTCGGCTGAATGCCGAAGATGGTCTCGTCGAGCTCGACGGTGCCGTCGGGCTCGCCGCTCTGTGTGCGCACGTCGACCGACGTCACCTGGCACCGTCTTTCGTGGCCTTGACCGCGTCGCGAATCAGGACGAGCCCGCCTTTGGGTCCGGGCACCGCCCCCCGGACGAGCAGGAGGTCGCGCTCGGCGTCGGCGGCCACGACCAGGAGGTTGAGTGTGGTGACCTTGCCGCCGCCCATCCGCCCCGCCATCTTCGTCCCCCTGAACACCCGGGCGGGGGTGGCGCAGGCGCCGATGGCCCCGGGAGCGCGGTGCACGCGATGCGAACCGTGCGACGCGCCGAGGCCGGAGAACCCGTGGCGCTTCATCACGCCGGCGTAGCCCTTGCCCTTGCTCACCGCGGTGACGTCGACGAGCTCGCCACTGGCCAGCTGGTCGACCTTCAGCTCTTGGCCGACGGCGTAGCCGCTCACGTCGTCGAGGCGCAGCTCGACGAGCTTGGTCCCCGGATCGACGCCGGCTTTGCCGAAGTGACCCTGCTCGGGCTTGTTCAGCGTGCGGGCGGCCCGGACACCGAAGGTCACCTGGAGCGCGCTGTACCCATCGCTCTCGATCGTCTTCACCTGCACGACGCGGCAAGGCGCGACTCTGACCACGGTGACCGGGACGACGCGGTTGTGCTCGTCCCACACCTGGGTCATGCCGACCTTTTCGCCGACAAGCGCTTTCGTGGCCATCGGGGGCGTTCTTTCTGTGGTCTGGGCGTTCTCACGCGAACGCTCCGCACGGGCAGGCCCGGCGGAGCGGCGATTCAATTTTGCTGCGGGGTCCCTGCGCGAGGCAGGCCGGCGCAGACGTCGGTTGGCGGGGGCTGACAGAAGTGGCGCTCAGGCCGGCCGAACCGGCCGAGCACACGGAAGGGAGAGCATAGCGGTCTCGCCGCGGCGGTTCCAACGGCACGTTCTGGCGAGAGAAGTCGACGTCCCGGGTCGAAAACCCTCGCCAGAACGCGCCGGTGGCCTAGTGTCCTGTAAGGCTGAAGCGCCGTGAAATTGTTGGTGTCATGTGGTGGCATCTTGGTTGATGGCGGCGCAGTAGCCGGCGAGGCGTTCGAGGATCTGCTCGGCGGTCTTGTGCCATACGAATGGTGTCGGGTTCTCGTTCCAGTGCGCGACCCAGGCTTGAATGTCGGCAGCGAGTTCTTTGACGCTGCGGTGAGCGGAGCGCTGCAGCTTCTTGGTGGTGAGCGCGGAGAACCAGCGCTCGACCATGTTCATCCACGAGCCGTAGGTGGGGGTGAAGTGGAAGTGGAACCGGCGGTGGCGCAGCAGCCACCGGTGCACGGTCGGGGTCTTGTGCGTG
>WNGB01000298.1_pt1 | contig 93086 bp, 84 predicted proteins | sample 5400681 | NCBI WGS metagenome assembly WNGB01 (sample SAMN13153367, study PRJNA577476) | soil metagenome | isolation source: 115 cm soil or saprolite under grassland replicate 2 | place: USA:California | collected 2016-06-15 | reverse complement strand
CCCCAGTGGACCTCGACGCAGTCCGTCCAGGGCGCCAGGGCGTAGTGGCGCCTCACGCCGAAGCGGCGGAAGGCTCCGGGCCCCTTCTCCAGCCCGGCCCAGCGGCGGACCTTGGAGAGCAGGCCGTCGGCTCCGACGATCCAGCGGGCGCGGATCAATCCCTGGTCGGTCTCGACCCCCGCATAGCCTCCGGCGGGATCGGGCGCGAGCCCCCGCGCTCCCCTCCCCCAGAGGAGCTGGACGCCGGCCTCCTCGGCCCGCCGGACGAGCGCCCGGTGGAGGGCGAGGCGCCGCACCCCCAGCCCTCCGGCTCCGGGAAAGGTCCCCTCGGCGCTGACCTCGCCGTCGACGTAGCGGATGCCACGGAAGGGGAAGGAGTCGCCGGGGCCGAGCTCCACCCCGAGGCTGCGCAGATGCGCCGCGGCGTCGGGCATCAATCCCTCGCCGCACGCCTTGTCGATCACTGGTTGGAAACGCTCGAGGACGGTGACGTCGAAGCCGGCGAGGCGGGCGCCGAGCGCGGTGGCCAGACCCGCCGGCCCGCCGCCCACGATGACCAGGCCGGCGCCCGCGCTCACTCCTCGTCGGCTCACCCCTCCTCACCTCCCCAGCGGAGCCGCGCGTAGGCGAGACCCGAGCGGGCGACCGCTTTGGCCATGCGGAAGGCGGTCACCGGCTCGGGCGGCGTCAGCTCGCCGGCCAGCCAGAGCCGCAGAGCCTCGCCGCGCCGGAGCTTGCCGGACGAGGTCCGCGGCAGCGTCCCCGGCGGCAGGACCTCGACCGCGTCGACCGCCAGGCCGGTCGCCCCCAGCACCGCCGCGCGGCAGGCTTCGGGCAGCTCGGCCAGCTCCTCGGCTCCCGCGCTCCGCGCCGCCTCGACGAAGAGCGCCAGCCGCTCCCCCTCGGCGTCCTCCGGCAGCCAGCTCGCCGCCACCACACAGCCGGTCCGCACGCCCGGGATCCCCTCGACGGAGCGCTCGATCTCCTCCGGCGCATAGTTGCGGCCGCGCAGGATGACCACGTCCTTGGCCCGCCCGGTCAGGTACAGCTCGCCGGCGTTCAGGAAGCCCAGGTCTCCGGTGTCGAGCCAGCCGTCCTGCAGGGCGCGGGCGGTGGCCTCCGGGTCGTCGAGATAGCCCTCCATGAGCGACGGCCCCTGGATCCAGACCCGTCCGATCCGTCCGTCCGGCAGATCGTCCCCGTTCTCGTCCAGGATGCGCAGCCGGAACCCGGGCACCGGACGGCCGACCGAGACGATCTCGCGCCCCTCCGGCGCCTCGCGGGCGACCCCCTCGCGCGACAGGTCCTCACGGTCGAACCGGCGGCTCCGGAACGGCCGGCCCAGCCCCGAGAAGGTGACGGCCAGGGCCGCTTCCGAGAGGCCGTAGACCGGGGTCATGGCCTCGGGCCGGAACCCCCAGCGCGCGAACCGCTCGATGAACGCCCGGGCGACCGGCGGCGCCACCGCCTCGGCGCCGTTCAGCGCCGTCCGCCACTGCGACAGGTCGGCCCCTTCCATCTCGGCGTCGGAGATCCGGTGGAGGCAGAGGCTGTAGGCGAAGTTGGGCGCTGGCGAGACGGTGCCGCGGTAACGGGAGAGGGTTCGCAGCCAGAGGGCCGGCCGCGCCACGAACAGCTCCGGGCCGATCAGGGTGAGCTGCGCCTCGCGGGTGAGCGCCGGGAAGACGCAGCCGATCAGCCCCATGTCGTGGTAGAGGGGGAGCCAGGAGACGCAGCTGTGGCGGAGCTCCGGCGTGTCGCGCCAGAAGCTGTTGAGGGCCTCCACCTGGCCGACGATCCCGCGATGGCTGAGCGCCACCGGCTTGGGATCGACCGTGGTGCCGGAGGAGAACTGGACCAGCGCCAGGTCCTCCGGCCCGATCCGCACCGCTTCGCCCTTCTCGCGCGGCAGCTCGCCGAGCGTCCGGCAGCCCAGGGGCGGGCGCGCCATGGCAACGGCCTCGCCGAGAATACGCTTGACCCGCGGATCGGCGAGGACCAGGCGGGCGCGCGTCCGCCCGATCATCCGCGCCGTGCCGCGCAAGTACTGGCCGAGGCGGCCCAGGCGGACCGGCGGGTAGAGCGGGACCGGGACGGCTCCGGCGAGCAGCACTCCGAAGAAGGCCTCGAAGAACTCGATTCCGGTGGGGTATATCAGAGGAATGCGGTCGCCCCGCTCGATGCCCAGTGCGCGCAGGCCGCCGCAGACGGCGAGAGCCCGCTCGCGCACTTCGGTCCAGGGATACCAGGTCGCCCGCTCGGCGCGGTCCACGAAGCGCAGCCCGCCGTCGGCACCCTCAGGACGGCGCCCGATCTCTTCCATGTAGTCGAGGAGGGTCTCAGCGCCCAAGCTTCCTCCGCACGATGGCGACGAGGTCCGCCACCGTCTCGATCGCCAGCTCGTCCGCCTCGTCCAGGAAGATGCGGAAGCGGTTCTCCACCTCGGCCGCCAGGGTGAGCAGGCGGACGGAGTCGAGCCGCAGGTCCTCGATGAGCCGCATCTCGGGAGAAAGGTCGGCTCCCTCCCAGCCCAGATGGGCCCGGGCCACCTCGGAAATGCCGTGGAGGATCATCTCGTCTCTCATCGTCGTCCCATTCCGAAGGCGGTCTGGTAGTCCGAGACGCCGCCGAGCGCCGCCTCCTCCGCCCGGATGCGCACTCTCAACAACCAGGCGTTCAGCACACTGAATGCCAGGGCGGTGATCCAGGCGGTGTGCACGAGGGGGAGAGCGGCGATCTCGGCCGCCACCGCCAGGTAGTTCGGGTGGCGGAGGACCCGGTACGGCCCGCCGGTGACCGGAGGCGCTCCCGGCAGGACCAGGATGCGGGTGGTCCAGCGCTCGCCGAGGGTGGCGATGACCCACCAGCGCAGGGCCACGGCGCCGACGAGGAGGACCAGCATGGCGGCGGCCAGGAGCGGAATGAACGGCCGGCCGAGCAGCCAGACCTCCAGCGGGCAGGAGATGAGGAAAGCCGTATGGAGAGCCACCATCCAAGGATAGTGACCCGCCCCCGCCTCGAACCCCCCGCGGGCCCGGAGACTCCGCCGGTGCCGCTCCGCGATCCGCAGCTCGATCAACCGCCCGGCGGCGACCGCGGCGACCAGGAGCGTGTAGAGGAGGCGGGTGTCCATACCCTCACCACCGCAGCAGGACCAGCTCCGAGCAGAACCCGGGGCCCATGGCGAGGAGCATCCCCCAGCTGCCGGGGACGGGGCGGTGGTGTTCCAGGGTCTCGGCGAGGACCAGGAGGACGGAGGTCGAGGAGAGGTTCCCCACCCGGCGCAGGCTGTCCCAGGTGACCGCCAGGGCCTCCTCCGGGACTTCCAGGGCCTCCTGCATGGCTTCGAGGACCTTCGGACCTCCCGGATGGCAGACCCAGGAGGAGATGTCGCCCCGGGTCAGGCCGTGGTCGGCGAGGAAGGCGTCCACGTCCTGGCGCAGGAAGCGGCGCGCCACCTCCGGGACGTCCGCGGAGAGGACGATCTTGAACCCCTTCTCCGAGATGTCCCACCCCATCACCCGCTCGGAGTCGGGATAGAAGATCGAGCGCGTGGCTACGATCCGCGGCCCCGGCTCCGGGCGGTCCTCGCCGACCACCAGAACCGCGGCCGCGCCGTCGCCGAAGAGGCCCGAGGCGATCAGGTTGGGGATCGACAGGTCCTCCTCCTGGAGGGTGAGGGAGCAGAGCTCGACCGAGAGGAGCAGGGCCACCTGGTCGGGAAAGCCGCGGACGTAGTCGGCGGCCCGCGCGATGCCCGCCGCTCCAGCCACGCAGCCGAGGCCGAAGATGGGCAGCCGCTTGATCCGCGACGGCAGGCCCAGGCGGTTGATCAGCCGCGCGTCGATCGAGGGGGTGGCGACCCCGGTGACGGTCACGAAGAAGATGGCATCGAGGTCCGCGGGGGTGAGGCCGGCGCGGTTCAGGGCGTCGAGCACCGCCTGCGCGCCGACCTCCTGGGCGACCCTGATCCAGGCGTCGTTGGCCTTTCCCCAGGTGGTGAGCCCCTCATACTCCTCGATCGGCAGGGCGAGATGGCGCCCGCCCACCAGGACGTTCCGGTGCAGCCGCTCCAGACGCTCCGGGTTGAAGAACCGGTCGCCCCAGCGCCGGCGCAACGCCTCCAGCAAGGTGTCCTGATCGTAGTAGTGCGGCGGGAGCGCCCGCCCGACGGCGGCGATCCTCATGGCTGGAGGTTGGACGCCGCCGCGGCGCCTCCGAGAAGCAGCCCGCACAGGGTATAGAGTATCCACCAGCCGAAGGCGAGGCCCCACCACGGTCCGGCCGGCAGACCGGCGAGCCCCACCACCGTGACCACCAGGAGGGGGCCGCGGAAGACCCAGGCGATCCAGCCGGAGAGGAGACCCGAGAGCCAGCGCAGGCCGTTGCGGCCGTAGATCAGAAGGAAGAGCGCCGAGAGCGACAAGGCCTCCAGGCCCCAGGTGGCCAGCATCACCCAGCCGGGGAGGCTCCGGCCGTCGGACGGCGACAGAACAGCCGGATCGGGGGCTCGACCCAGGGCCTCCAGCGCAAAGTGGAAGAGCGCCATGGCGAGGATCAGGAGCGGGATCGAAAAGATCAGAAACCGTCTCAAGGGAGGCCGATCATAACGCAAGCGCTCTCGGAACGAGGACAAGCCATCCCCGCACATCCCCGCCGACCGCGGGATCGTATAAGCTTGGGGACCTTCGATTCGTCCCGCGAAGCAGCTCATGAGCGCCCCCCTGATCGAGAAGACCCTGGCAGCACCGAGCGTCGAGCTGCGCGCCCTGGACACCCTCTGGTTCCAGGTGGGCGGGACGGTCTGCAACCTGGCGTGCACCCACTGCTTCGTCTCCTGTTCGCCGACCAACCACACGCACGAGATGATGCGGCTTGCCGAGGTGAGGCGGTACCTCGCCGAAGCGGTGGCGCTGGGGGTCCGCGAGTACTACTTCACCGGCGGCGAGCCATTCCTCAATCCGGACATGGAGGCAATCCTCGCGGAGACCCTGCAGGTCGGTCCGGCCACGGTGCTGACCAACGGGCTCCTCCTCGACCCCGGCCGCTCTGCCCGCCTCAAGGCCTTGGCCGACGGCTCCGAGTACTCCCTCGATCTACGGGTGTCGGTCGACGGCTGGGACGCGGAGACGAACGATCCGATCCGCGGCACCGGGACGTTCGACCGCATCCTCGCCGGAGTGCGCAATCTCGTCCAGGCAGGGCTCAATCCGGTGCTGACCGTCACCGCGGTCTGGCAGGAGGCCGACTCGGACGCCGGGAAGGAGAAGTTTTTCGCCCTCCTCCGCTCGCTGGGGGTCGACCGGCCGCGCCTCAAGATCCTGCCGGTCTTCCAGATCGGCGCCGAGGCCGAGCGCGCCGGAACCTACGAACGCTGGCAGCGGCTCTCGGCCGGCGAGGCCCCGGAGGAGGGGTGGGACCACCTCCAGTGCAGCTCGTGCCGCATGGTCACCGACCAGGGGGTCTGGGTCTGTCCGATCCTGGTCAACGAGCCGTCCGCCAAAATGGGGGAGAGCCTCGCCGACACCCTCGGCCCGTTCCCCCTGGAGCACCCGGCCTGCTGGACCTGTCATGTCTACGGCGTGACCTGCAAGACCTGAAGGCGATGCCATGAGAGAGCGGATGATCCTCCATCGCGGCCTCGCCACCTGGGGGGAGAAGCTGGTCCCGCTGGAGGAGTTCCGCCGTGCGACCGCCGCGACCGGCCGCGGGTTCCAGCCCCGGGAGCTGCCGGTGCCGCCCCCCGACTCCACTCCGGTCGAGGGTCCGTTTTCGCGCATCGCGGTCTTCGGCGGCATCTACAACAACCACCACGGCCTCCTTGCGGTGCTCGAAGACGCCGCCCGCCGCGGCGCCGAGGCGGTCTACTGCCTGGGCGACCTCGGCGGCTTCGGCCCCAGCCCGGAGAAGGTCTGGCCGCTCCTCCTGCAGGGAGGGGTGCGGACGATCCAGGGGAACTACGAGGAGTCGCTCGCCTCCGGCCGCGAGGACTGCAACTGCGGCTACACCGACCCGCGCGACAACCACTTCGCCGCCCTCTCCTACGGCTATACGGCGCGGCATTGCTCGTCGGAATTCAAGGCCTGGATGGGCCGCCTGCCGAAGCGCCGGCGCGTGCGGATAGGAGGCCGCGAGCTGCTCCTGATCCACGGCTCGCCGCGGCGGATCAACGAGTTCCTGTTCGCCTCGACCTCTCCGGTCGCGTTCTTGGAGCGGCTGCTCGACCGGCACGCCTGCGACGGCCTCCTCTGCACCCACACCGGGCTCCACTGGCACCGGCGGCTGCCGTCGGGCCGCGACGTGGTGAACGTGGGGGTGATCGGCCGGCCGGCCAACGACGGCGCCACGCACGTCCGGTACGCGCTCCTGGAGGCCCGGGAGGCCCCGGAAAACACCCTGGCGGTCGAGCTCGTCCCGCTCGTCTACGACCACCAGGCCCTCGCCGGCGAGATGCGCGCGGAGAGGCTGCCCGAGGAGTTCGTCGCGACGATCCTCACCGGCTGGTGGACCACCTGTCTCGAAATCCTGCCCGCGCGCGAGCGGGCTGCGTCCCGTTTCTGAGGAGGTTGATCATGTCCAAGCCGCACATCGCCATCCTGGGCGCCGGCCCGACCGGGCTCGAAGCCGCTCTCGCCGCCGCCGAGAGCGGCTTCCCGTTCACCGTCTTCGAGGCCGCGCCGGGCGCCGCCGGCCACCTGCGCAAGTGGGGTCACGTCCGGCTGTTCACCCCCTGGGACCTGAGCGTCTCGTCCCGCGTGCGCCGCCGGCTCGCGGAGGCCGGAGCGGAGATTCCCGCGGGAGCCGACTGCCCGACCGGCCACGAGCTCGCCGGCGTGCTCGACCGCGTGGCGGCCCTTCCGGACATCGCGCCGCACGTCCGGTTCGGCACCCGGGTCGTGGCCATCGGCCGCGAGGGGCTGCTCAAGCACGAGGAGATCGCCACGCCGGAGCGCGGCCGGCACCCCTTCCGCCTCCTCGTGACCGACCCATCGGGCGGCGAGCACATTGACCGGGCGGACGTGGTGATCGACGCCACCGGCACCTACGGCAACCCGAACCGCCTCGGCGACGGCGGGATCCCGGCGGCTGGCGAGGGGGCCTTCGACGGCGAGATCCGGCGCGACATCCCGGACTTCGCCCGCGAGGCCTCCGCATGGGCGGGGCGGACCATCCTCCTCGCCGGCTCCGGCCACTCGGCGCAGACCGCCGTCCGCGATCTCGCCGAGCTGGCGCGCCAGGCGCCGGGAACGCGGGTGATCTGGGCGTTCCGCGCCGCGGCGCCGGACTGGGGGACCCACCCGGGAGATCCGCTCCCCGAGCGCGCCCGCCTCGCCGCGACGGCCGCGGAGATCGCCGCCGGCGCCTCGCCCGCCGTGGAGGCGCGCCCCGGCGTGGCCATCGAGGAGATCGCACGGCCGAACGGCAAGCTGCGGGTGACGCTGCGCCATGGCGGAGACGCTGCCGGCACCGAAGAGGTCGAGGTCGACCGCATCCTCTCTCTGACCGGCTACGTCGGGGACGCCGGGATCTACCGCCAGCTCCAAGTGCACGAGTGCTACGCCACCTGCGGGCCGATCAAGCTGTCGGCGGCGCTCTTGGGCGCCGGGGGCGGCGACTGCCTGGCCCAGACGACGCACGGCGTCGACACCCTGACCAACCCAGAGCCCGGCCTGTTCATCCTGGGGAGCAAGTCCTACGGACGGAACAACACCTTCCTGATGCGGGTGGGCTGGGAGCAGGTCGCCGAGGTCTTCGGACAGCTCGCGTGATGGGTGAAGTACACTGACGCGGCAATGTACTACGGCCGTCCCGACTTTCAGCACACCGAGGTGCCGGCGGTGGGCGTCCTCCTGGCCAACCTGGGGACGCCCGACGCTCCGGACACGCCGGCGCTCCGGCGCTATCTGCGCGAGTTCCTCCTCGATCCGCGCGTCATCGAGATGCCGCGCCTCCTGTGGTGGCTCATCCTCCATCTCTTCATCCTCCCCTTCCGGCCGGCCAAGTCGGCGGCGCTCTACCGGAAGGTCTGGACAGAGGAGGGGTCTCCGCTCCTCGTCATCAGCCGCCGCCAGACCGCGGCCCTCCAGGAGATCCTCCGCCAGGAGCTGGGCAACCCGCTGCACGTGGCCCTCGCCATGCGCTACGGCAATCCGTCGGTCCGCACCGGACTGCGCGAGCTGGAGGAGAAGGGGTGCCGCCGCATCCTGATCCTGCCGCTCTATCCGCAGTACGCCAGCGTCACCCTGGGCTCCACCTTCGACGCGGTCGCCGCCGAGCTCTCCGGCTGGCGATGGGTGCCGGAGATCCGCACGATCAACGGCTACCACGACAATCCCGGCTACATCCGGTCCCTGGCGGCGAGCATCCGCGAGGCCTGGGCGGAAGGCGGGCCGGGGGAGAAGCTCCTCTTCTCCTTCCATGGGATCCCGCAGCGCTATTTCGAGGCGGGCGACCCTTATTTCTGCCAGTGCCACAAGCTCGCCCGGCTCGCCGCCGAGGAGCTCGGCCTGCCGCGCGACCGCTGGGAGGTCTCGTTCCAGTCGCTGTTCGGCAAGGAGGAGTGGCTCAAGCCGTACACGGACAAGACGGTCGCGGCGATGGCCCGTTCCGGCATCCGCACGCTCGACGTGATCTGTCCAGGCTTCTCGGCCGACTGCCTGGAGACGCTGGAGGAGATGGACGAGCAGAACCGCGAGATCTTCCTCCATGCCGGCGGCGAGCGCTTCCGCTTCATCCCCTGCCTCAACGACCGGCCCGACCACATGCAGGCCATTGCGGACGTGACCCTGCGCCACCTCCAGGGGTGGGTCGAGGCACCGGGCGCCTGGAGCGAGGAGCGGGCGCGCGCCGCGGCCGGTTTCGCCGCCGCGCGCGCGGCACAATTCAACCGAAAAGGAGAGCACCGATGAGAAAGCACATGGCTCGCGTAGCCGTTCCGGCGGCCGCCCTGCTGGCCCTCCAGCTCGCCGCGGCGGCCTCGGCGCAGCAGCAGCTCGCTCTGCCCCGGCCCAGCCCCAACGCGAACGTCGCGCAGACGATCGGCGTCACCGACGTCTCCATCCACTACAGCCGTCCGGGCGTCAAGGGGCGGACCATCTGGGGCGGGCTCGTCCCCTACAGCCAGGTCTGGCGGACCGGCGCCAACGAGAACACGACGATCACCTTCAGCACGCCGGTCAAGATCGGCGGCACCGAGCTGCCGGCCGGTACCTACGGCCTGCAGACGATCCCCACCCAGGACCAGTGGACCGTCATCTTCAGCAAGGACGCCGAGCTCTGGGGGGCGTTCGACTACAAGCAGGAGCACGACGCGCTACGCATCCAGGCGACGCCGCGGCCTGCCCCGGCGCCGGTCGAGCGGATGCGCTTCACGTTCGAGAACGTCACCGACAACGCGGCCGAGGTCGTGCTGGCCTGGGAGAAGCTGGAGGTCCCCTTCACCGTCGAGGTCGACACGCCGAAGCTCGCCGCCGCGGCCGCCGGCAAGGCCATCGGCTGGCAGACCCCGTATCAGGCGGCCAACTGGTGCATCCAAAACGACTCCTGCCTCGACGACGCCGGCCGCTGGCTGGAGGCCTCGATCGCGCTCTCGCCCAACTTCGCCAACCAGCGGGCCAAGGCGACGCTGCTCGCCAAGCGGAATGACTATCCGGGAGCGGTGAGCTGGGGTGAGAAGGCGCTGGCCGCGGCGAAGACCGCCGAGCAGCCGCCGCAGCAGCAGGCCGTCGCCGATCTCGAGAAGCTGGTCGGCGAATGGAAGGGGAAGGGCGGGAAGTAGCCCCTCTGCGGGGCGGTCCTCAAAGGGTGAGCGCCGCCCCGACCAGCCACTCCCGGAGCTGGACGACCCCGGACAGACAGGCGAGCGGGCCGAGCCGTTCGAGCTCCTCGCGGCCGTGCGAGCCCGAGCAGACGCCGACCGATGCCGTGCCGGCGCTCCGCGCCATCTCCAGATCGTAGGTCGTGTCGCCGATCATCACCGCGGAGCACGCCGGCACGCCCAGCTCGTCCAGGATGTCGAGGAGCATCTGCGGGTGCGGCTTCGAGAACGCCTCGTCGACCGTGCGCGTGGCGTGGAAGACCTCTGACAGGCCGGTTTCGGCGAGGACGTGGTCGAGCCCGCGGCGGCTCTTGCCGGTCGCGACCGCCAGCAGATAGCCGTCCCGGGCCAGCTCCTGCAGCATCTCGCTCACGCCGTCGAACAGCACCGGCAGGTCGCGGTAGGTGGCCAGCCAGTGCTTCCGGTAGCTTTCGAGGACGCGTCCGTACATCTCGTCGCCGCCTCCCGGACAGAGGACGTCCAGCGTCTCGCGCATCCCGAGGCCGATGGTGTCGCGGATCGTCTGGTCCGGCAAGGGAGACTGGCCCAGATCGGCGAGCGTCGCGCGCGTGCAGGCCACGATCGACCCGATCGAGTCCATCAGCGTGCCGTCCCAGTCGAAGACGAGGAGGCGGAAATAGCTGACCGGAGGAGACATCCGGCGGCGATGATGACAGAGGGGTCTGGCCGGTTCAACTCGCGATCGGGGTGAACACCGCTCCGCCGACGACCGAGTCGTCCATCCCGGGCGCGACGCCCGCGCCCTGCGGCATCACGATGCGGCGCTCCACCCAGGTGCCGGGCGGCACCGCGGCGCCGAAGCCCAGAATCGACTCCTTCACCACACTCCCCTTGCCGACGCGCGCACCGGGGAGGAGCACCGAGCGCTCCACCTGCGCACCGTCCCCCACCTGGGCGCCCGCCTCGACCGCCGACCGGCGCACCTTCGCGCCGCTGCCGATCCCCGCTTCGGGCGAGCTCCACGAGCGGCGCCACAGCCGTTCCGGCCAGCCGGCCCGCGACCAGTCGACCACCGCCTCGAGGAAACGCTGGGGTGTCCCGAGATCGTGCCATCGCCGCGCGGTGACCACCGCCTGCAGGGGAACCCCCTCGTCGAGCAGGGGGAGGTAGAGGTTGCGCACGATGTCCGCCTTCTGCGGGCCGACTTTCTCCAGGAGCTCCGGCGCGAAGACGTGCGCACCGGCGAACACGTGGCGCCGCGCCACCTCGCCGCGGTCAGGGTCCCCGGGCCAGAACGAGACGATCCGCCCCTGCCGGTCGATCCCGACCCCGCCGCCGAAGCCGGCCGGATCGGGGCGCGAGGCGAGCAGGAGCGTGGCCTTCGCGCCGCTCGCCAGGTGCCCGCGGAGCAGGCGCCGGAGCGGCCAGTGGCAGAGGCTGTCGCCGTTCACCAGAAGGACGAGGTCGGCCGGCGCGAAGAAGTCGCACAGGGGGGAAAACGCTCCGAGCGTGCCGAGCAGCTCGGGCTCCTCCGACCAGGTGATCGGAACGCCGGCGATCGCATCGCCGAAGCGCTGGCGGATCTGATCCCCGAGATGGTGCAGGTTGACCGCCACCGCCTCGCACCCGGCGGCGGCGAGCTGCGCCAGGGTATGGCCGAGGATCGGCACGCCGGTGACCGGCAGGAGAGGCTTCGGCACCAGCTCCGTCAGCGGTCGCAGCCGCGTGCCGAGCCCCGCCGCGAGCACGAGGGCCCTCAGTCGCCTACCCTGCATGCGTCTCGGCCGGAAAGGGAGTTACTGGCGGAAGACCATCTCGGGGGGCGCGTCCGGATGCTCCTTCAGGTAGTCCTCGTACAGCCGGAGGTACGAGCGCCTCTCGGCCTTCTCGGCATCGAAGCCGCAGCGCTTGGCCACGACCTCGGCGCGGTCGCCCTCGAACTCGGCGAAGTCGCCGATCGGCGTGTGGTCGAGGGCGATCGTCACGCCGCCGAGATGCCACTCTTCGCGCATCTTCTGGTAGCGGCGCACCACCTCGTAGCCGAGCCCCTCCAGCAGCGCGCGGGCCGTGTCGGCGTTCTCGAGCTGCACCTCGTGCTCCTCGCGGACCTTCAGGTTGCCCTCCAGCCGCATCGGCCCCTTGAGGGTCAGGCGGGCCCGGCCGCTGTCGGTGCGCAGCCGCAGGATCCGTCCGGTCGACAGCAGCTCGCCGCCGCGGTCCAGGATCCAGTTGTCCTCGAAGGCCGACGGCCCGACCCTCTCCGCCTCCAGCTCGATGAGCCGGTCGCGGAGCCGATCGAGCTCCACCCCTGGGAACTTGATCTCCTTCTCGAGATTGTCCTTGCTCCTCATAGATCGCCCAGCCGGTCCAGCAACCGCGCCACGGAACGGATTCCGTTGTAGAAGTGGCTGATGTTGAACTTCTCGTTGGGAGAGTGCAGTCCGTCGTCGTTCAGGCCGAAGCCCAGCAGCAGCACCGGCGCCTCGAGAACCGACGCGAAGGTCAACACGATGGGGATCGAGCCGCCCTCCCGGATGCGCACCGGCCGCGCCCCCCAGACCTCTTCCATGGCGTCCATCGCGGCGTCGACGAACGGCCCCTGGACCTCGACCACGACCGGATCGGCTCCGTGGAGGGTCTCCACCTCGACCGTGACGCCCTTGGGAGCGATCGACCGGACGTAGTCGGTGAACAGCTTCGCGATCTTCTTCGTGTCCTGGTCGGGCACCAGGCGCATCGAGATCTTGGCGCCGCCCCAGGAGGGGAGGACGGTCTTCGCCCCCTTCCCCATGTAGCCGCCGAAGATGCCGTTGACGTCGCAGGTCGGCCGTCCCCAGGTCCGCTCGCGCGTCGAGTACCCCTCCTCGCCGAACAGCGCAGGGACGCCGAGGTCCTCGCGGTACTGCTCCTCGTCGAACGGCAGGGCGGCCCACTCCTTGCGCTCCCACTCCTCCAGCGGCCGCACGTCGTCGTAGAAGCCGGGGATCAGGATCTTGCCGGTCTTTTCGTCGCGCAGCTTGGCGACGATCTGGGACATGGCGTTGAGCGGGTTGGTCACCGCGCCGCCGTAGGTGCCCGAGTGCAGGTCCCGGTTCGGACCGGTGACCTTGATCTCCATGTAGCAGAGCCCCTTGAGCCCGTAGATGAGCGACGGCTGCCCCGGCCCGTAGAGCGAGGTATCGGAGATCATCACCACGTCGGCGGCGAGGCGCTTGCCGCCGTCCTCGCGGACGTACCGCTCGATCGCGGCGCCGCCGGACTCCTCCTCCCCCTCCACCAGGAACTTGACGTTGACCGGCAGGCTGCCGCGCTCGGCGAGCATGGCGGCCACCGCCTTGGCGTGGGTGTACGACTGCCCCTTGTCGTCCGTCGCGCCGCGCGCCACCAGCTTGTCCCCCTCGACCGTCGGCTCGAACGGCGGATTGCGCCAGAGCTCGAGCGGATCGGCCGGCTGCACGTCGTAGTGGCCGTAGAAGAGGACGGTCGGCTTGCCCGGCGCGCCGAGCCACTCGGCATAGACCAGGGGGTTCCCCGCGGTCTCGATCTGCTCCACCTTCAAGCCGGCCTCGCGCAGCTTGCCTTCGAGGAAGCCGGCAGCGCGCAGCACGTCGGCCTTGTAGGCCGGATCGGTGGAGATCGAAGGGATGCGGACGTAGTCCTTGAGCTCTTCGAGGTAGTCTTCTTTCTCGGCTTCAATGCGGGCGAGAACGTCCCGCGAGTCGCTAGCCATTCTTCAGCTCTCCTTTTCGCCCTCGGTACTGCCCCGCGGGAGTCTACCAGAGTCCTCCCGGCTGGCGAGGCGCCACAGGTTCACCGCGTTGACCAGGAAGTGAGCGACGACCGGACCGAGCAGGTTCCCGCGCAGCGCCATGAGCCCGCCGAACAGGAGCCCGGCGAGGAGGGCGAAGAGCGTCCACAGGCGGAAGGCGCGGCCCGGCCCGGTGTGGAGAAGGGCGAACAGCAGGGTCGCCGGCAGCCAGCCGAAGGTGCCCTGGACGGCGCCGCGGAAGAACAGCTCCTCGGCAAAGCCGGAGAGCACGGCGAGGGCGATCACCTCGGACCTCCCGAGCGGACCGAGCACGGAGCCGAGCTGGTCCTCCAGATCCCGCGCCAGGGGAACGATCTTTTCGCTCCCCTTCCAGAGCCCGAGCAGGAGGAGCCCGGCACCGAGCCCGAGGAGGAGGTCGAGCCACCACTGCCGCACGTCGACGAAGAGGCGGAGCGGGATCACTCCCTCGCGGAGACCGATCCAGACCGCGCCGCCCACCGCCAGGGCCATGTACAGGCCCCAGGCCAGACGGTAGAGCCGACCGGCGCTCAATCCTCGAAGCTCTTGCCCGTCTTCTTCCAATCGGCCAGGAAGCGCTCCAGGCCAACGTCGGTCAGCGGGTGCTTGAAGAGCTGCTCCATCACCTTGAACGGCATGGTCGCCACGTCGGCGCCGAGCTGGGCCGACTGGACGATGTGGATGGGATGGCGCACCGAAGCGACCAGCACCTTGGTGTCGAAGTCGTAGTTCTGGTAGATGGTGACGATCTCTTCGATGAGCTCCATGCCGTCCTCGCCCACGTCGTCGAGCCGGCCGATGAACGGCGAGATGAAGGCCGCGCCGACTTTGGCGGCGAGGAGCGCCTGGGCGGAGGAGAAGCAGAGCGTCACGTTGCAGCGGATGCCCTCGGCGAGGAGCTTGGTCACGGCGCGCAGCCCGGGAGGCGTGAGTGGCACCTTGACGACCACGTTCTCGGCGAGATCGGCCAGGCGGTGCGCCTGCTCCATCATCCCGTCGAACTCGGTGGCCAGGACCTCGCCGGAGACCGGCCCCGGGACCAGCTTCGCGATCTCCTGGACGGTCGCCAGATAGTTCTTGCCCTGCTTGGCGATCAGCGACGGGTTGGTCGTGATGCCGTCGACCAGCCCCCACTCCAACCCGGTTTCGATTTCTTTGATGTCGGCGGTATCGAGAAAGAATTCCATGCGCGGGACCCTCCTGTGTGGGAGTGATCGGGAGCGGGAGGCCTTCGCCTCCCACTCCCAGAGTCTACACGGAGGAGCGATCCGCCGGTCTACCTCGTGAAGTTGAGGGTCGTACAGTAGCCGCAGCTTCCGTCATGACAGCAGGTGATCCAGCGATACTGGTGGCCCGTGGTGTGTGAGAACACCGACGGGAAGCTGGTGCTCCAGCTCACATACCATTGGTTCACCCTCGACGTGGTCGCCGGCACGTACCCACCGGAAGGACTGTATGAGTCGGTGGCGGCGTTCCAGTAATAGCCGGTGCTCAGATCCTGGAAGAGCGAGTAACACGTGCCTCCGAAGTCAAACCCCGCCCCCCATTGAGCATCCGTCCCGTGGCCGTAATAGGAGGTCGGCGGCGCGCCCGAGGGGGAAGAGTCGAGGTAGGTGTTGGCGCAGTTCTTGTCGATGATGATGTACGTCTCGTTGGTCGTCGAGTTGTCCGGCCAGCGGATGAAGATCGGGTCGCCCGTCTCGTCGCTGGTTTTGTCGGTCCAGTTCCAGGGACCCTTGGTCGCGTTGCCGGAGCCATCGGTGCAGAGCCAGTTCGAGGTGAACTCCCAATTGCCGCTGCGCTTGATGTTGAGCTCACCGCATGTGTTCGCAGGGCCGCCCTGCACGTTGTAGGTGTAGTTCCCCGCGCTGTAGAGGATATTCTGGGGGCTCACGTAGGCATATCCACTGGTCGAGGCTGCGGTGATCAGATGCATGCCGTTCCCACTGCTCGCCGGTACGCCCGCGACCGCGCGGCCACGGTCCACCCGCAGCTCGAGTCGGACGGTCTCCGAGCCGAGATCTGCCCGCCAGCGCACCGGGACCGGCGACGAGGCGGAGAGGGTCCGGAGCACCGTGCCGGTCTCATCCTTGACGGCCACCGTGACGGCGCTGCGCTTGTCAAGCCCGACAGCGAGCCGGGCATGCCCGTCCGCACCGGGCTCGACCTGCGCCTGGATCGTCTGACCCGCCACGAGCCAGGCACCATTCCCCGCCATCCCCAGGAGCTCACGCGCCCAGGCCGGTCGGGTGACCCGAGCTCGAACCCCCTTGCCCGTCTTTTCCTGGCGGACCTTTCCGTTCAGGTCGATCTCGAGAGCGCGCGGATCAAAATCCCCGGAGGTCCTGATCTGGAGCACCTCGGCGCCCTTGGAAACGACAGCCGAACCCGAGGCCGTCAGAAGCTCCGGAGCTTCCACGACCTCGCCGGCCTCCACCCGCACCCCCGCCGCACCGGTTGAATCGAGAGCTACTTCGGCCGCCTGGTCTCCGAGGTTCCACACCCAGAGACGCTCGGCGGTTCCACTCTGTTGTCGAGGGTCCGCCTGGCCCAGACCCGTTCCGAGGAGGAGAGCAGCGAGGAAACACGGGTACTTTCTGGACATACATCGACTCCTTTCGAGAGCTCACTGCCGCGGGAAGTCAGAACCCGCGGAGCTTCGAACAGAGCCGAGGCCTCAGCTGTATCGACTATATCAAACATGCTTCGGTGTGCAAGTACCTCAGTGCACCGTCTCGTCCGGCCCGCCCCCGCCCTCCTCGTCGTCCTCGAAGCTCTCGCCCTCCTCGCCTTCGAGATCGAGGTCGTCCTCGGGCGTGGCCTCCAGGAGCAGCTCGGGCTCCAGGGTCTCGGCGAGATCGCCGTCCCCGTCTCCGCCGTCGGCTTCGACGAGCGCCTCTTCCTCACGCTCGACTTTGGCGGTCGAGACGAGACGGTCCTCGCCCGACAGGTTCATCAGGCGGACGCCCTGAGTCGAGCGGCCGACCACGCGCACTCCCGAGACGTTGATGCGGATGATCATTCCTTCCTGGGTGATCAGCATCAGCCCGTCGCTCGCCGTGACGTGCCGCGCGCCGACCACCTCGCCGGTCTTCGGCGTCACCTTGAGGTTGATGATGCCGAGGCCGCCGCGGCTCTGCTTGCGGTAGTCCTCGATCGGCGTCCGCTTGCCGTAGCCGCGCTCGGTGACGGTGAGGATGTCGCCGTGCGGATCGAGCGCCTCCATACCGACCACCCGGTCGCCTTTGCGGAGCGACAGGCCGCGCACGCCGTAGGTGGCCCGCCCCATACCCCGGACGTCGCTCTCCGGGAAACGGATGGCGAAGCCCTTGGCCGTGGCGATCAGGATGTCCTTCTTGCCGTCGGTCTCGCGCACGGCGAGCAGGCGGTCCCCCTCGTCGATGTTGATGCCGATGATGCCGCCGACGCGCGGATTGGCATAGGCGGAGAGCTCGGTCTTCTTGACCGTCCCCTTCTCGGTCGTGAAGAGGAGATAGCGGTCCTCCGGGAACACGCGGACGGCCACGGTCGTGGCGAGCCGCTCGTTCGGCTCCAGCTCCAGCAGGTTGACGATCGCCTTGCCGCGCGCCGCCGGCCCGGCCTCCGGGATCTCGTGCACCTTCAGCCAGTGCACCCGGCCGCTCTCGGTGAACACGAGGATGTAGCTGTGCGCCGAGGCCACGTACAAGTGCTCGACGAAGTCGTCGTCCTTGGTCCCCATGCCGGTGCGGCCGCGGCCGCCGCGGTTCTGCGACCGGTAGAGGGTGAGCGGCGAGCGCTTGACGTAGCCGGCGCGGCTCACCGTGATGACCATCGGCTCGTCGGCGATCAGGTCCTCGATCGAGATGTCCGCCATCTCGGGCATGATCTCGGTCCGCCGCACATCGCCGTAGGTCTCCTTGAGATCGGTCAGCTCGCGCTTGATCTCCTCCAGGACCAGCCGGTCGGAGGCGAGGATCGCGCGCAGCCGCTCGATCAGCACCATCAGCTCGCGGTACTCCTCGACCACCTTGTCGCGCTCGAGGCCGGTCAGCCGCTGCAGGCGCATGTCGAGAATCGCCTGCGCCTGGACCTCGGAGAGGACGAACCGCGTCATCAGGTTCTCGCGCGCCTCGGCCGGCGTCGCACTGGCGCGGATCGTGGCGATCACCTCATCGAGGTGGTCCAGCGCCTTGAGGATGCCTTCCAGGATATGGGCGCGCTCCTCGGCCTTGCGCAGGTCGTAGCGGGTACGCCGGATGATCACCGTCTTCCGGTGGTTCAGGAAGTGGAAGAGCAGCTCCTTGAGCGTCATCACCTTCGGCTGGTTGTCGACGATGGCCAAGAGGATGATGCCGAAGGTGATCTGCATCTGGGTCATCTTGTAGAGCGTGTTCAAGATGATCTCCGGCTGCTCGCCCCGCTTGACGTCGAGGACGATGCGGATTCCCTCGCGGTCGGACTCGTCGCGCAGGTCGGAGATCCCCTCGAGCTTCTTCTCGCGGACCAGCTCGGCCATCCGCTCGATGAGCTTCTTCTTGTTCACCTGGTAGGGGATCTGGGTGACGATGATCGACTGCCGCTCGCCTTTTGCATGCGTCTCGATCTCGGCCTTGGCGCGGACCTGGATGATGCCGCGGCCGGTGTGGTAGGCCGAGCGGATACCCAGGATGCCGTGGATGGTCCCCGCGGTCGGGAAGTCCGGACCGGGCAGCACCTGCATCAGCTCCGGGATGGTCACGTCCGGGTTCTCGATGAGGAGCATGAGCGCGTCCACCACCTCGCCCAGGTTGTGCGGCGGGATGTTGGTCGCCATACCCACGGCGATGCCGGAGCTGCCGTTGACCAGCAGGTTGGGCACGCGCGCCGGCAGGACCAGCGGCTCGGTCTCCGAGCCGTCGTAGTTCGGCCCCCAGTCGACGGTCTCCTTGTCGATGTCCTCGCGGATCATCTCCTCGGCGAGCTTGGTCAGACGGACCTCGGTGTAGCGCATCGCCGCCGGGTTGTCGCCGTCGAGCGAGCCGAAGTTGCCCTGGCCGTCGACCAGCAGATAGCGCATGGCGAAATCCTGCGCCATGCGCACCACCGTGTCGTAGATTGCGCTGTCGCCGTGCGGGTGGTATTTGCCCATCACGTCGCCGACGATGCGGGCCGATTTCTTGTAGGGGCGGTCGGAGCGGTTGCCCGATTCCCACATGCCATAGAGCACGCGGCGGTGCACCGGCTTCAAGCCGTCGCGCACGTCGGGCAACGCGCGGCCGATGATCACGCTCATCGCGTAATCGAGATAGCTGCGCCGCATCTCGTCTTCGATGTCGACCGGAATCGGCTGCTCGAAGGGGAGGTTCTGGTCCTGGTTGTCGCTCATATCGTTCCCGATCTATTCCTTGGGTCCGGTGATGCCGGCACCTCTACGTGTCCGTCGAATCAGTGGAGGAAGGAGGGATCGATCTGGTTTCACTTGGATCGGTTCTTCCCAGGCCGAGCCGTCGTCCGCCTCGGCGATGACCATCTCGTCGATCTCCTCTTCCGAAAGAGCGGGTCGAATGACTTTAAGGTCACCTGCAAAAATCGGCTCTGTGACCTCCTCCAACTGATCGAGATAATTGGTCACATCGTGGGTGTCCAAAAATTCGGCCAGTTCTTTGATCGAGCTGCCGTCAGGCATTTTGTCGCGCATTCCTTTGTCACTCATCGAATTCTTTAGGCCAGTTAGGCGAAAGTCTTCCGTGCTCCGCCCGGATTTCCGAAACTAATCTGTCCCTATCAAGAGCAAAAAGCTGGCCTGTACAGCCTGCGCCGATCAACAGGAAATCGGACAGGGTATACAGGTAGACATCCGTGATCTCGTCATTGGGAGCGAAGACCAATTCCCTGACCTTACCCCCGCGTAGGCGATAGTAGCTTTCCAAGCTTCGGGGACTAACATGCGCGTGGCTGCTTGTCAAACGGTAAATCGTTTCATAGTAGCCTTCCAATCCCGCCTCACACGCAAGCTCCTCGATATGAGGCTTCTTGATGTTCTTGGCTTTTACTTCTGCTCTCAGCTCGGTCTCCAGAAGCGTGCGTTCCTTTTCTTTTTCGTCATCTAACTCCGCGTACTTCTGTACCGCTCGCGACAGTTTCAAGCGTCTCAATATGTCGCTATCCATGAACCGCCCAATAAAAGACGCATCAGCACAGCACATCTTGAGCAAAACCAGACTCTCAAAGCTCGACCGGAGTGCGACAGGGGCTGTGTTCGCGATTCCGTGCTTCACCAGGAGTGTGCACCCTTGGGAGTCTTCCAACAGCCTGGCCATCAACCCGGCAACGATGACCTTCTGCGTATCTCTGACCGGTACATGAAGGTCCAAGAGGACGCGCTGAGCAAAGGAAGAGGACCGATAAAACAACTCAAAGAAATCGGCATGCCGGGACTCGATTTCCGCAGCTGTCTTCTGAGCCTGACCGCTCAGGTACCCATAGTCGCGAAAGAGAGAGTTGCCCTCCTCTCGCCGCGTTTCGACTGTGCCGTCCTTATGATGCACCTTCACGGTATAGCCTTGCCGGAAGGCGCGGGCATACTTCCCGCGAACACCACCGCTCAAGTCGTATTCTGGTAGCATCTCGTCAGTTTCGGCTGACTGTTCCTGATCACTAAATGCCTTCTTCATAAATTCTTCTTTCCTGACGCGTCGCTTCCCGTGAGCTGATCAGACGAATCGTAGATCCCTCCTCTGTATAGACAACCATCAAGAGACGTCCCTCGGTTGAGAGTCCGATATGAAGGTTGCGGACCTCTCCCCACGAGTGTCGCGGATCGGGAATCGTAAGTGACAACGGGTCTTGAAAGACCGTGGCTGCCTCCTTGAAGGTGACGCCATGCTTCTTGCGGTTAGCTTCTGCTTTGTCATCGTCCCAGTCGAATTCCTTCTCGTCGGCGTCATCCCTTTCCACTGTCCCCCCTACACGTCCAAATTCCGCACCTCCAGCGCGTTCTGCTGGATGAAGTCGCGCCGGGGCTCGACCTCGTCTCCCATGAGGATGGTGAAGATCTGGTCGGCTTCGACCTCGTCCTCGATCTGGACTTTGAGGAGCCGGCGCTTGGTCGGGTCCATCGTGGTCTCCCAGAGCTGCGCCGGGTTCATCTCACCGAGACCCTTGTAGCGCTGGATCGACAGCCCCTTCTTCGCCCCTTCGTAGAGCTTGTCGAGGGTCTCTTCCAGGCTCTCGTGGACCGTGGTCTGCTCTCCCTTGGTCAGGGTGAAGTGGGCCGCCGCCAGCGCCTCCAGGCCGATCTGGTTGTTCACCAGCGAGCGGTACTCGCCGCTGGTCATCAGGTTCCAGTCGATCCGCGACTCGCGGTCGACGCCGTCGCGCCGGCTGGTGAAGCGGATGAAGCTCGTGCCGTGCTCCTCGTCCTGGCCGATCTGGACGTCCTTGAACCCGGCCTCCTCGATGCGGCGCGCCACGGCGTCGAGACGGGCCGGATCGGACAGCGAGGCCTTGTCACGGATCTCGCCGGTCAGCGCGATGCGCAGCGCCTCCGCAGGGAAGCCGCGCGAGACGAGGCGGTCCATGTTCTGCCGCAGCGCCTCGACCTTCTCGAGGAAATAGGCCAGCTTCGCCCCGGTCAGGCGGCTGCCGGTTCCATTCCCGCCGTTGCTGTCCCCGTTGCGGCCGAGCTCCAGCTCCCACGCGTCCTTGATCCGCTCGACCAGAAACGCCTGGTACTCGCGGTCGTCCTTCAGGTAGGTCTCGCTCTTGCCGTGCGACACCTTGTAGAGCGGCGGCTGTGCGATGTAGAGGTGGCCGCGGCGGATGATCTCCCCCATCTGGCGGTAGAAGAAGGTCAGGATGAGAGTCCGGATGTGGCTGCCGTCGACGTCCGCGTCGCACATGATGATCAGCTTGTGGTAGCGCAGCTTCGCGACGTCGAAGTCGTCCTTGCCGATCCCCGTGCCCAGAGCGATGATCATGGTCTTGATCTCGTCCGAGGAGAGCATCTTGTCGAAGCGAGCGCGCTCGACGTTCAGGATCTTGCCCTTGAGCGGCAGGATCGCCTGGAAGCGCCGGTCGCGCCCCTGCTTGGCCGAGCCGCCGGCGGAATCTCCCTCGACCAGGAAGAGCTCCGCCATCTCCGGATTGCGCTCCGAGCAGTCGGCGAGCTTGCCGGGGAGGTTCGAGGCGTCGAGCGCGCCCTTGCGTCGCGTCAGGTCCCGCGCCTTCCTCGCCGCCTCGCGGGCGTGCGCCGCCTCGACGCACTTCTCGACGATCCGCCTCGCCTCCCGCGGGTTCTCCTCCAGGAAGCTGGCGAGCCGGTCGCCGACCACCTGCTCGACCCAGCCCTTGATGTCGGATGAGACCAGCTTGTCCTTGGTCTGCGACGAGAACTTCGGGTCCTTGATGCGCACCGAGACGACCGCCGTCAGCCCTTCGCGGATGTCGTCGCCGGTCAGGCTCTCCTTGAGCGCCTTGGCGAGCCCGGAGGACTGGGCGTAGTTGTTCATCGTGCGCGTCAGCGCCCCCTTGAAGCCCTGGAGGTGCGTGCCGCCGTCGCGGTTGTTGATCGTGTTGGTGAAGCTGTAGATCAGCTCCTGGTAGCCGTCGTTCCACTGGAGCGCCACCTCGACCATCTCCGGGCCGGTGCCGTCGTCCCGCGTGTCCATCAGGTAGATGGGCTTCTCGTGGAGCGGCTGCTTGTTGCGGTTCAGGTGCTCGACGAACGAGGAGATGCCGCCCGCGTAGGCGAACTCGGAAGACTTGTCGGTCCGTTCGTCGTGCAGCCGGATGTGCACGCCGCGGTTCAGAAACGACTGCTCGCGCAGGCGCTGCGCCAGGGTGTCGTAGTGGAACTCGAGGATGGCGAAGATCTCCGGATCGGGCCAGAAGCGGACCTTGGTGCCGGTCTTGTCGCTCTTGCCGATCGCCTTGATCGGCTCCTCGGGGAGCCCCTTACGGTAGACCTGGTACCAGACCTGCCCGTCGCGCTTGATCTCGAGCTCCAGGACGTCGGACAGCGCGTTGACCACCGAGACGCCGACACCGTGCAGGCCACCGGAGACCTTGTAGGAGTTCTTGTCGAACTTCCCGCCGGAATGCAGCTCGGTCATGATGACCTCGGCCGCCGAGCGCCCCTCCTCCTTGTGGAGGTCGACCGGGATGCCGCGGCCGTCGTCCTCGATGGTCACCGAGTTGTCGGTGTGGATGGCGACGTCGATGACGGTGCAGTACCCCGCCTGCGCCTCATCGATCGAGTTGTCGACGACCTCGAAGACCATGTGATGCAGACCGGAGGCGTCATCGGTGTCCCCGATGTACATGCCCGGGCGGGTGCGCACCGCCTCCAGGCCCTTGAGGACCTTGATGTTCTCCGCTGTATACGTTCCAGGATTGGTCAGAACCGGGTTTTCCAATTTTATCCTCGTGCTGAGGGCTCGATCCTCGCGCAAAAGAACCCCACAAGAGCGTGGGGCCACGAACAGGTAAATTGTACCACAGACCGGACCTCTTTCCCAATCCAATAGCGCTGAAATTTCAACGACTTAGGACGAAGGAGGCCGGCGACGGGAAGCTTCGGAGAGAATCGGGGAAAAGCACCCCCTTTTCCCTACTCTATGGAGAACGCAAAAAAGGCGAAAGAGCTTCCCGGGACAGCCGCTCTAAAGGTGGATCGACTTGACCGACAGACCGGACACGCGGTGGATTGGACGGGTAGGCCCTTCGGTGGTCACGAGCTGGCAGCGGCGATGAGAACTCCTGCATCCAGAAAGGTCCGGATCAAGGATTTCTCTCGCCCCGCCGCTCTGCAATCTCGCGTTCCAGGTCGTCCCAGTCGAGCAACGGAACACCCGACCTCACGATTTCCTCCCGAGCGCGTAGCATTTTCTCGACGAGCGCTGCCCGAGTCTCTTCATCGAGCTCTTTTTCAACAACCAGGGCTCCGATCTCTTCCACCGGTCTTGCGAGATCTCTCATGGCGGAGAAATCGTAGCACACTCGCGCGCGCCTACTCCAACGCCCGCATCCGCCCCCGCTCCATCTCCCACGCCTTGCCGACTTCGAGTGTCAGCCAGATCCGCGGGCGGTTCGAGGTGGCGATGACCTGCTCGACTCCGCGGAAGACGTTCCAGACCGCGGCGTGGGTCTGCGGCGAGAGCTCGGCGTCGGCGTCGTCGAGGAGGTAGACGGGACGCGTGCCGACCGCTTCCAGAGCGCGGCCGTGCGCGGCGAGGAGGAGGAGCGAGAGCGACTTGCGCTCGCCAGCGGAGGCGACCCGGCGGAGGTCGTGGCCTCCCCACAGGATCTCGAGCTCGTCGCGGTGCGGACCGACCAGGGGGAGCTGGCGGCGGCGCTCCCTCTCCTTGACCCTCTCCAGGTTGTCCGCGATGGCGTCCGCCCCCTCCACGCCATCGCTCGGCGAAGGCCGGTAGCGCACCTCGATCGGCGGAAACGGCAGGCCCGACTGTTCGAGGACGCCGGCGAGGGCTTCCCGCAGGCGCTCGACGTAGGCATGGCGCAAGCGGATCAGCTCGGCGGCCGCGGCGGCGAGGAGGTGGTTCCAGACCTCCAGCCCCTCGCCTCCCTGGAGCAACAGCTCTCGCTTGTGGGCGAGGGCCTCGCGATAGCGGTTCAGGATCTCCAGCGAGACCGCCCGGCTGCCCACGACGCCGCGGTCCATGAAGCGCCGGCGCGCCTTGGGAGGTCCAACGAGGACCTCGGCCTCCGCCCACGTCCAGGCGACGACCGGCAGGGCTCCCAGGTGCTCGGCCAGGCTCGCGGTCCTGCCGTTGAGCAGCCGCACCCGCTTGCGCTCCACCCAGCTCACCTCCAGGGTGGCGTGATGGTCGGTCTCGACCTCGGCTTCCACGTGAAACGTCTCGGCGCCGTGGCGGAGGCAGTCCTCCAGACGGGAGGTGCGGAAGCTCCGCGTCGTGGCCGCGACATAGATCGCCTCCAGCACGCTCGTCTTGCCCGCGCCGTTGCCCCCGAGAAGGAGATGCGAGCCGGGACCCGGACCCCATTTCAAGGGCTCCAGGTTGCGGAAGTGGCTCGCAGCAAGAATGGAGAGCACAAACTGGCGTTCAGATCCGCATCGGCATGATCACGCAGAGGTAGCGGACGTCCGAGCCCTCGAAGGGGTAGCCGACGCACTGCGTGTTCTCGTCCTTGAGCTCCAGCCGGATCCGCTCGGTGTCGACGACGGAGAGGAACTGCGTCAGGTAGTCGGGGTTGATCCCCACCCTGAACTCCGGACCGTCGTAGTCGCAGGCCACCTCCTCGACGGCTTCGCCCAGATCGGGGTTGGCGGCCGAGATGGTCATCTGCTCCGGCGCGAACTGCAGCCGCACGGCGCGCGCCCGGTCGCCGGTGAGGAGAGCCACCCGCTGGACGGCGTCGGACAGGATCTTGCGCTCGAAGAGGATCTTCTTGTCGTTGTCCTTGGCGATCACCCGCTCGTAGTCGGGGAAGGTCCCCTCCAGGATGCGGCAGATCAGCTCGCGGCGGCCGAGACGGAACGACAGGTGGTGCTCGCCGCGGCGGTATTCGATCTTCCCGTCTCCCTCCAACCGCTGCAGCTCCTGCAGGGCCTTGCGAGGGACCAGGACGGCGTCGTCTCCGCTGCCGCCGCTGGCTTCGAGGCGGTCCTCGACCAGGGCGAGACGGTGGCCGTCGGTCGCCACCATCTCGACCGAGCCGTTCTTCAGCTTGAACAGAGCGCCGTTCAATTGGAAGCGTGACTCCTCGGCGGAGACCGCGAACAGGATCTTGGCGATCATCCGGCGGAACTCGCCGAAGGGGATGCCGACGTTGTTGCCGTCCTCGTCGACCACCGGCAGGGTGGGGAAGTCGTCCGGGGAGAGGCCGTGGATCTTGAAGCGCGACCTGCCGGCCCGAATGGTCAGCTCGCGCGGCTCGTCCTGCGTGAGGAGAACCTCCTCGGCGGTGAGCGAGCGGATGATCTCCACGAGCTTCTTGGCCTGGACGGCGACGCCGCCCTCGCGCTTGACCTCCGCGTCGCACCGGGACGTCAGCGAGACATCGAGGTCGGTCGCGGCCAGGTGGAGTTTGTCCTCGCGGGCGGTCAGCAGCAGGTGCGAGAGGACGGGGATGGTCGTCTTGCGCTCGACGATCCCCTGCATCGGGACGAGCTCACCCAAGAATTCACTGCGATTGAGGCGGATCTCCATTCTCTTCTCCGTCTAGATGACGGGAATATATAGCATAGATAGTCGTAGCCGTAGTAGGCGCTGTGGAATCTGTGGAAATCCACCGAAGTGGTTGACCGGCCGAAGTTTGCCGATCCGGAACCAGTCTGTGCGGAAGCTGTGGGCGGGCTGTGGAAGCTGTGGATGGATTTGCGCCAGCGGAAAATTTTCCGCACTTTCCTCCACAGAGCCTCCCCTCGGAGGCCTCCACAGGCTTCCCACAACTTTTCCAGACCGGTTCCAGAAGACCGGCCGGTCAACAGTGAGAGAAGGAAGCAAGAAGGGTGCCTGGGGTCCGCAGGTTTTGGGTAACCTTCTCCCCTCGCCCGCTTGCGGGAGAGGGGCCGGGGGTGAGGGTCCCCTACCCGAAGTGCTTCTCCAGCCCCAGGAGCACCCGGTCGAGATCGGTGTCCTTGCCGCGCCGCTCCTCGATGTCGCGGACGGAGTACATGACGGTCGAATGGTGCTTGTCGTTGAAAAGTTTGCCGATCTCGGGGTAGGAGAGCTCGGAAAGCTTGCGCAGCAGGAACATGGCCACCTTGCGGGGGAAGACCACCTGCTGCGAGTTGCCCCTGCTCTTGATCTCCGAGATCTTCAGGTCGTAGTGCCGCGCCACGACCTTGATGATCTCGTTGGGGTTCGGCTTCTTCCCCTCCTCCGGCAGGATGTCCTTGAGCGTCTCCCGCGCCAGGGCCGCGGACATCGGCTTGCCGGTCAGCGAGGAGAAGGCGATCACCCGGTTGAGCAGGCCCTCGAGCTCGCGGATGTTCGACTTCACCTGCTGGGCGATGAACTCCGCCACCTCGTCCGGCAGCACGGTGTCCTCCAGATACGCCTTGCGCTGCAGGATTGCCACCTTGGTCTCCAGGTCCGGCGGCTGGATGTCGGCGATCAGCCCCCACTCGAACCGGCTGCGCAGCCGCTCCTCCAGGGTGGGGATGTTGCGCGGCGACGAGTCCGAGGAGAGGATGATCTGCTTCTGGCTCGTGTAGAGCGTGTTGAAGGTGTGGAAGAACTCTTCCTGCGTCCGCTCCTTGTTGGCGATGAACTGCACGTCGTCGATCATCAGGACGTCGATCGTGCGGTAGCGCTCGCGGAACGCCGGCATGCGGCCGAAGCGGATGGAGTTGACCAGCTCGTTGACGAACTGCTCGGCCACCACGTAAAAGACCCGCAGCTGCGGCTGGTTGCGCAGGATCTCGTGGCCGATGGCATGCAGCAGGTGGGTCTTGCCGAGGCCGACGCCGCCATACAGGAAGAGAGGGTTGTAGCTGTGCGACGGGTTCTCGGCCACGGCCTTGGCCGCGGCATGGGCGAACTCGTTCGACGGCCCTACCACGAACGTCTTGAACAGGTACTTCGGATTGAAGTGCGACGGGCTGATGATCTCGGCCACCGTGCCGTCCTGCCCATCCTCCTCTTCGAGGGAGAACTGGACCTCGAAATGGAAGCCTTGGAGACCCGACAGCGCACGGTCGACAGTCGGCCGGTAGCTCTCCTCCAGAGTGTGGAGGAAGCGCGGATTGGGAGCGATGAGGACCAGGCGGTCATCCTCCTCGTCACCCACTTTGAGAGGCAGGAACCAGGTGGCGAACTCCTCGGGATCGAGCTCCTGCTGGAGCTGTTTCTGGAGGACCGACCAGAGAGATTGCGGCATGACACCTCGGACGTACAGCTCGTCAAAATCCACAGGTTTTCCACAGGCTGTGGAAATCCAACCTACTCTGGGAGGAATTGTAGACAGCGGAGCCAGCAGCTACGACTGGGCGGATCATAGCACAGCCGGACCGGACCGCAAGCCCCCCTCTTCAACGAATTTTCCCTCCCCCGGCGAGCGCCCCTCCATACTACCGCCGCACGCGCCTGGCGGCACACTGGAGATTGCCGGAGGCGCGCCTTCACAAGCCGGTGTCTCTTTCTCTAGAATGACTTACGGAGAAATCCCGGATGGCGACCATCGTCCTCATGCCCTTCCACTGGGCAGCCAATCTGAACGCCACCTGGGCGCTCGCCCGGCGCCTGCGCCAGCGCGGCCATCGCGTGGTCTACCTCTGCATCCCGGACAGCGAGGACCGGGTGCGCCGCCAGGGCTTCGAGGTCCGCCCCCTCTTCGCCGAGGCCTTTCCCCCGGGCTCGCTCGACGAGCAGTACAGCAACGAATCCCAGGGCCGCTATGCCGGCCTCGCCGGCTTCCGCGAGCGCATTCTCGGGATGTGCGAGGCCATGGCACAGGGGGAGATCGAGAAGGCGCTCGGCGGTCTCCGTCCCGACCTCTTCCTCGTGGCGAGCGTCACCCCCTGGGTCGGAATCGGAGCCTGGACGACCGGCGTTCCCACGGCCACTTTCTCGAGCAGCCTGATCTCGGTCTGGGATCCGGCCGTGCCCCCGTTCGAGACCGCGCTCATCCCCGGCCGCGGCTTCGTCTCGAGGCTGCGCAACCGGCTGGCCTGGCGCCGCCTGTTTCTCCTGAGGAAGCTGCTCGACCCCCAGCGCCTGAAGATCTTCGACGACGTCAGAAGGTTCGCGGAGCGCTGCGGTTACCCGGTCGAAGAGATCGACTTCCGGGTCGAGACCTGGCCGGCCCTGCGCCTCCCCAACCTGGTCTTCTGCCCGCCGGAGCTCGACTTCCCGCGCGAGCGTCTTCCCCCCGGCACGGTCTTCGTCGAGCCCTCGGTGGACACCGGGCGACGCGACCCGACGTTTCCCTGGGAGCGGCTGCGGCCGGACCTGCCGCTCGTCTACTGCGCCCTGGGCAGCATCGCCACCTTCAAGTTCACCAAGGAAGCCGCGCGCTTCTTCCAGGCCTTCCTCGACGCCCTGGCCGAGCGGCCGCACTGGCAGGGAGTCGTGGCGATCGGCCGCTACCTCGACGCCGGCGCCTTCCGCTGCCCCAACAACGTCCTCCTGGTCGCCGAGGCCCCGCAGCTGGAGGTCCTGGAGAGAGCCTCCCTGATGGTGAGCCACGGCGGCTTCAGCAGCGTCAAGGAGTGCATCTTCCAAGGGGTGCCGATGGTGCTCCTGCCGCTCCTGTACGACCACCCCGGCACCGCCGCCCGCGTCGTGCACCAGGGCCTCGGCGTCCTGGGGAGCTTCCGGGGAGCCACACCCCAGCGCCTGGGGGAATGGATGGACGCGGTGATGAGCGACCCTTCTTATAAGGAACGCGTGCAGCGCATGGCGCGCATCTTCCGCGACCGGGAGGAGCGCGCGCCGGGAGTGGAGATGGTCGAGAGGCTGCTCAAGGCTGAGGCGCCGGGGCCACCGGCAGCGTGGTCAGCGCTTCCTTGAGGTGCTTCATCACCTGATCGAAGTTGTCCTCGCCGCTCAAGTTCAGCACGGCGAAGCCCACGGCGAGCATGCGGATGATCGGCGGCCACTCCTCGAGATCGCGGTAGTCCTGGATCAGCTTGGCAAAATCCGTCTTCTCCTGCTGGCTCAGGTTCTGGTAGGACTGCAGCGAGCTCTCGAGGTACGACAGAGAGAAGGCGAAGACCTCCGGGCTGAGCTTCATGTCCTTGATGCAGGAGAAGACCTTCTCCTGCCGCTTGGTGGAGCGCATCCGGTCGATCTTCCTGTCGAGGCTCTTGAGGAAGCTCTCCAGCACGATCGCCGGACCGAACGAGTACTCGGTGCCTCCCTCGCCCTGATAGGTGAAGAGCTTCGAGCGCGCGACCAGCATGCCGCCGAAGCCGGCGGCCATCGCGGTGAGCACCAGATCCTTCGCCAGCCCGGGAATCAGCCGGTCCTTGTAGCGCAGAAGCAGCGCGAAGGCAGCCAGGGAGATCAGCGCATTGAGCAGCAGATAGGCGACCGCCGGCCCGCTCGCCAGGGCGAGGAAGGGCTCGTCGCGGTAGCGCGCCTGGATCTCGGCCGCCCCCACACAGGCGCCGAAGATCATGGTCGCGAAGGCCAGCAGGGCGACCTTGAACCATGGATCCAGCCAGGACTTGAAGATCAGCTCCGCGGAGAGGATGTAGACCAGGAAGAGCCCCAGCAGGGCTATGACCAAGATGCCGGGCCGGAGCACGCGAGGCAGAGGCATCGGTCTCGGGGGCTCAGCCGGCCGGCTTCTCGCCCTTGGGGGTCAGGGCGAGCAGATGATTGGCAACGGGATCATCCTCCACCTTGCGGAGGAATCCCTGGGCGATGAGGTAGTCGACGACGGGCAGGGTGTCCTGGAGGCGGAAGCCGAGCTCCTTGACCAGGTCGTGCAGGTGGCCCTCCTTGTTGGGCCGCTTGCGCAGCGCCGAGAGGATCTCGCCGCCATAGGCGAGCAGCGCCGACTCGATATCGGGAGGTATCGAGGCTGGAGCGCTGAAGCTCTGGCTTTCCGGAACCGGCTGCTCTTTCCTCTGAGCCCGCGCATCTTTCAACCAGTCGAGACTCAGGCGTTCCTTGATGGGGACCATCGGACCTCCTCATCCAGAGTCTAGCACGGCGGGCGGGGCAGGCTCGGGCGGTAAATCCCCGAACGCCAGAACGCCCGTCCCGCCTGCTTTTTCGACACAGTTGCTCACTTCGTGAGCACCCCCGAGTGCAAGAATCGCGGCCCTTTTTTCGACTTGTGATGGGCGAAAAAAGGGGGACTGCGTGAAAAAGCACGATCAGAAGTATCGCTTCCTCTTCGCCCACCCGGACGTGGTCGCCTCGCTCATCAGCGACTTCGTCCCGGAGCCCTGGGTGGAGAGCCTCGACCTCTCGACCCTCGAACGGGTCAACGCCACCTACGTCTCGGACACGCTCGACCGGAGAGAAGGAGACATGGTCTGGAAGCTCCGGCGGCGCGACGGGTCACCGGTCTTCGTCTACTTCCTCATCGAGTTCCAGGCCAGAGCCGACCGCTTCATGGCGGTGCGGCTGATGGGCTACATGGCGGCCCTCTACCAGGACCTGATCGCCCGGAAGGAGCTCGCACCCGGCCGCCGGTTGCCCCTCGTCGTGCCTCTGGTCGTCTACAATGGAGCCAGGCGCTGGCGGGCGCCCCTAGAGCTCTCGGCGCTCCTCGAACCGGTCGACCCCGCGGCGGAGATCCACATCCCGCAGCTGCGGTACCGGGTGATCGACGAGGGCACGTACAATCCGGAGGAGCTGCCTCGCCAAGGCGCCGTGGGCAAGGCCTTCTGGATGAAGACCCTGAGCGCGGAAGACCTGCACCAGGCCTTGCCTGGGCTGAGGAGGGACCTGAATCTGGATGAGAATCCTTCCCTCTTCCGAGCCTTCCTGGTCTGGCTCGGTGAGGATCCGGATCATATTCCGGAGAACCTGGACAGAGAGGAGATTCCGGAGATGTGGGACAGTAGGGCTCATCGGTGGCAACAGGAGCTCCGGCAGGAAGGCGAGGCGAAAGTTATCTTGCGCCTGCTCGAACGCAAGTTCGGTCCTCTGGATACCCAGACTCGAACCCGGGTGCAGTCGGCGGACGCCGACCGGCTTCTCAACTGGGCCGACCGTATCCTGTTCGCCGAGCGCCTGGAGCAGGTGTTCGTGGAGTGAGGAAGACGAGGCCCCTCCCCCTGTGCGCAGGAGAGGGGCATCCTCTTCATCATACCTTCTTGGCCTTCCGCCCTCCTTTCTTCTCGGTCTTCGGCTGGGGGACCAGCTCGGCGCGGAGGAGGTCCGTGACGGTGGTTCCGAAAGCCTTGTTGAGGTAGTTGCGGAGGCAGGCGGCGGCGTCGCTGCCGGAGCCGAGAGATTCCCGCAACCGCAGGTTCATGTCCTGGAGCGAGACCTGGAGCGTGTCCCGCATGCCTCGCGCGGCGTGCGCACGGGCGAGCGCCCGCTCCAGCGCCATCAGATACGGCGCAATCCCCGGCAGGCTGGCCTCGTTGGACCGCATCACCATCACCAGGACCTCCCAATCGTGCAGCAGCTTGTTCGGTGAAAGACCCATGTTCTTCTCCTCGTTCTTCTCGAAAGGGGGAGGCGTGCTCATCGCACGCCCCCCGGGGTTGAAAGGGTTTAAACGTCAGGATGGACGGGCGGGGAGTCGGCGGCGGCCGGTCCGGCCTCCGGCGTCTCCACCACCGGCGGCTTCACCACCGGCGGCTTGCGCGGACGCCGGCGGATCGGCGCGATGTTGTAGTGCACGAGGCGCTCGTTGTAGGCGCCGACCTTGCCCCGCAGCACCGAGCGGATCTGGATCGCCACCTCCTTGCCCCGCGCGATGGTGTCGAGCAGCTTCTGGGTGACTTCCTGGCGCAGAGCATTGAGCTCCTCCTGCCGGGCCTTGAGATCCTGGACGTCGTCCAGAATGTCGGCCAGGACCTGGCGCTCGGGCTCGACGCTCGGCAGCACCTCGGGGCTGCGCAGAACGGCATCGATCAGCCCCTCCCAGTCACGGATGACGTCGGCTTGCGAATTCGGCATGTTTCTCCTCCTTTCTCAGGCAGCCTTCGGGCCGCCGGATTCGAAGACAGTGACGGAGATCTGCGACTGCCCGATCTCGATCGCCACCGACCTCAGGTTGAACGACAGCTCGTACGCGGTCGAGACGATCCCTCCCGCTCCGGACAGGGCGAGCATCGGATCCTGGACCCGCTCCGCTTTGAGCGAGATCTGGAACGGCATCTCGTCCACCGCCGCGAGCTCCTCCTGCACACGTTCTGCTTTCAGCTCCTGAACAGACTGCGTTTCCATACTGCTTCTCCTTTCGTGGACTCCGGGGCCGGAATTGGCTCCGAATCGCGAACCATCCTGTCGATGTCTCGAAGCTTGGCTCAGCCTCGCTGCATCACAGGAGCGAGAATAGGGGAGGACTGATCCGCCGGGAATGGCTCAGCGCAGATTGCAAAAATTTGTGAAGATCGTCCGACTTTTGCGCCGTCGGCCCTAGGGATTCGGCTTTCTACTCGCCGAACCGCAGCTTGGGATCGCTCTGGGCCTTGCGCAGGTAGCGGACGATCTTGCCCGTGAAATCGACAGTCGCGGTCTCGTGCTCCGCGGCTTCGCGGAAGAGGGCCAGGGCCGCCAGGGCCTCCTGGTGGATGCCCTGGGCTTTGAAGACCCAGACCAGCTCTTCTGCCAGGAGCTTCACCTCCGCCGCCCTCCCCCGCTGGAGGCGGACCGTGGCCAGCTCGAGCGTCACCAGGGAGCAGTCCCAGGCGGACTCCAAGTCGGTGAACTTCCGCCGCACCTCGTCGAGCGCCGCATCGGCCTCCTCCAGACGGCCGCGACCCGCGGCGACGCGCCCGGTGAGCCATCTCACACGGAGGTTGTGGAGCTCCAGCTCGAGGTCCGCCGCCAGGGCCTGGATCACCGGCAGCATCCCTTCGGCTTCCTCGAACTCGTCCAGCAAACAGAGGTTCGTGGCCAGGTTGAAACGAAGAATAAGGAAGAGCCGAGGCTCGCGCTCGCGGTTGACGAGAGGCTCTGCCTTGCGCAGCTCCGCGATCGCCTGCTCGCCTTCTCCCATGTGCTCAAGAACAGCGGCTATCTTCATGAGAAGCCGGCCGCTGTGTTCGGGCGCCATCTTCAGGGCCTGGTCCAGGAGGCGCAGCGCCGCGTCGAACTCCCGCTCGTCGCGGAGCAGGGACGCTTCGAGATCGAGGACGCGCCACTCCGCGAGGGCGCAGGGGCTCCCCGCGCCAGCCTCCCAGAGGCGGAAGCCGCGCCGGAACTCGTCGCGCGCGCCCGGCAGGTCGCCCGAGACGCGGACGGCGTTCGACAAGTAGAGCCTCGTGAACCCCACGAGACGGTCCTTCGCGGGGCCGTCGCCGGGGGCCAGCTCGGCGGCCAGGCACGCCAGCCGCGCGAGCGCCAGGGCCCGGTCCGCCGTGTCGGAAGCTGCTTCCTCGCTCTCGTGGCAGAGGAACTCCGCCAGGCCGCGGTGCTGGAAACCCCGGCACGTCTCCACCAGATACCAGCGTTCCTCGTCGGTGCAGTCCGCGAGCTGGTTCCAGAGGCCGAGCGCCTCTTGCCGCTCCGCGGCGGTCGGCCAGGGGCGTCCTTCCTCCTGCCTGCCCCTCCTTCCGGCGCCGATGCCGAGAGACAACCCTACCAGCCGGAGGGTGAGCATCTGCATCTCGGCCTCCAGCAGCCCGAGGACCGTGACGACCGCGTCGTCTCCCGTCTGGCCGGCGAGCTCCCTCTGGGCCACGATGGCGGGGAGCAGGAAGAAGTCCAGCACCGGGAGCGGGATCCCGGCGGACACCGCGAGCGTCTCCTGCATCTCCCGGTCGGGCACCGTCTTCCCCTTCTGGTAGTTGCCGATCGTGGAGGGGTTGACTCTGGAGGCGTCGCTGAGCTGGCGCCGGCTCCAGTCCGGCCAGGCCATCAGGACGCGGGCCAGGACGGCCAGGTCCTCCGGGCGGACTCTGCGCACCATAATAGAAGGAAGATAGGATGCCGCCTCGCGGATCTGTCTGCCCTGGAAGGAGCAAATGCCATGATTCGATGCGTAGCCGCCCGCCGTGTCCTCGCCGCGCTTCTCGTCCTTGCCGCCGTCGCCTCGCCGGCTCTGGCGGGGAGCGGTCCAGCCGGCTCCCCGGCCCCCGCCGATCTGGTGACCCGTTTCGTGGACTGGCTGGCCTCCCTCTGGGCCGGAGCTTCCGCGCCCGCCGCCACGGATTCCCTGGACGGAGGCTGCATCCTCGATCCCAGCGGCGGCTGCCATAGCGGCGCCGTCACACCCCCCGCCGACGGGAGCGGCGAAAGCGGCTAGGTCGGCCGGCTCGTCCGGGCGCCCGTCCGGGCGGTCCGCCGGAGCGGCGGCGAGCTCGGCCCTGGGCGCCTGGTGGAAGAGCTGTTGGGCACGCTCGACCAGATCGAGCGTGAGGGCGGAGCTTTTGGCCGCCTCGCAGAACAGCCGGAGGGCGGCCAGGGCCTGGCTGCTGAGCTTCGCTTCGTCGAAGATCCAGCCCATCTCGCCGGCGAGCTGGCCGGCCTCGCGAACCTTCCTCTGCTGGCAGAGGACCGACGCGAGCTCCAGGGAGACCGCCGCGTGCTCCCACGCCTCCCGGCGCCTGGCGAGCCCCCGGCGAGCCTTGTCGAGGGCGATTTCCGCCTTGTCAAATTGTCCGATCCCGGCGGCGGCCGTTCCCGCCAGCCGCGCGACCTTGATCTGGAGCCGCATCAGCCCGAGCTCCTTGGCCAGCCTGTTCAGCTCGGAGATCATCAGGTAGGCGTCCGCGTGGCGGCCCGACAGGCCGAGGACCGCCGCCCGGCCGAAGCGCGCGAGGAAGAAGAGCCGGGGGTCCTTCCCGGGGTCGACGAGCTGCGCCGCCTCCTCGACAAGGGCGAGGGCCTGCGCGAAGTCCCCCGTTTCTTCGAGGACGGTCACCTTGTTCAGAAGGATCCGCGCCCGGGCGCCGCCGGGCGGCGCGATCGCCAGGGCGGTGTCGAGCCGCGCGAGGGCTTCGCCGAACTGGCGCTGGTCGCGGCAGCGCGAGGCTTCGAGGTCCAGCGTCCGCCAGGCGGCGAGGGGTCCCGGTGCGCCCCTCTGCCAGAAGCCCTCCACGTTCTTCCAGGGCGCGCAGGGCTGGAGCGGACCGCCGGCGGCGCGGACGGCGTTCTCGCGGGAGGCCCGGGCCTGGCCGAGGAGGTGCTGCCGGAACAGCCCCTCGCAGGGAGCGAGCTCCGCCACCCAGCAGGCGAGCCCGGCCAGCTCCAGGGCGCGCCCGGCGTCCTCCAGGGCCGCATCGGCGCTGCGCAGCACGAGGCACTGGGCGACCGCCCAGCTCTGGACCTCCGAATACTTCTCGACGATCAGCCGGGGCCTCGCCTGCTGCTCCAGCCAGGTGCAGAGCTCCTCGGCCTCGGCGCGGTCCTCGCCGGCGTTCTGCTCGCGCACCAGCGCGGTCAGCCGGCGCTCAGCCAGCCGTTCGGACGCCCGGCCAAACTCCACGCAATGCGCCCTGATCTCGGCCCGCTCTTCCGGCCCGGGGTCGACCGGGGTGGTGGCTTCCTGGACCGTATCCTCGACACCGCGGAGGTCGGCGAGCACCGCCTCGTAGCGGGCGCGCTCACAGCCGATCGCCTCCAGGACCTGCACCAGCTCGTCTTGCGGGGGGATCGCCCTGGTCTCGAGATCCGTCAGCCGCTTGATCGCGATTCTCGTTTTCTCGAACACCTCCAGCCTTTCCATGCGACAGGCCCGGCGCACGGACATCAAGGCGATGCACTCCAGAGGGCTCTCCTCCATCGGTGTCCTCCTGATTGCTTGGTCCCAAGCTACCACAAGACCCGTCGAAGAAAAGCAGATCCCCAATGCGCCCGTCCAGAAGGGAGCTCCGCTTCACAAAATTTGGGAATCCCAGCCGACGTCTTACCCGTTGGCGGAGGCTCAGTCCTCCAGATCGAGGAGGTGCGGTGTCGGGGCTCGCGCTCGCCGGAAGGCGCGAAAAGCGGGCCGGATTACAAAAATTTGGGAATCTGAAGCGAAGAGTTCCTCCCGCAAGCCGCACTTCCTAACCTTCCCACTGCGCCACCCGCTCCGCGGAGCGGGCGGTCCGCTCCTGGGAGCGGGACCTCGGTTCCCGGAGCGGACCGTCCGTTCCGGGGACCAGGCTGTCTGTTCCTCGGTACAGACCGCTCGCTCCCAGGTGCGGGCCGTCCGCTTCGCGGTGCGGGTGGCGCGCTCCGCCAGGCAGGCGCCCGTTCCGCGGTGCGGACGATCCGCTCCGGGGAGCAGACGCGCTGGACCGCGGAGCGGACAGACCCAACTCGGCACAAGGAGGAGCAAATGGAGCCGCAAGACCCAGCCGCTGCGAAACCTGCCACCAGCCCGCCGGTCCTCGATCCTTCCCGCTGGGAGGACTTCGAGGGCTTCCGCGAGACCTTCCTCCTCAACTTCACCGACCCCGAGTACAACACCGCCCTGCGCACCCTCGGCCGCGTCCTCTATCACCTCATCCTCGAATCGGCGCACGTCATGCCGGTTCTGCCGGGGGGCTGGGTCCGCGGCAACCTCCGGGCCGCCCTGGCGGATCTCCGGTTCGTGCACGGGTTCCTCGCCTTCGTGGGAGAGGAGCGCGGGAGCGACGGCATGACCGCCGAGGAGGAGGCCCTCTGCCGCATCGTCAGCCGCAAGGCGCGCGCCCTGCGCAAGATCGCGGACGCCATTGCCGCGGAGCTCGGGGAGGGAGGGTAGGATTGCCGCCAGCCGGGTGCCGGGGCCACCCCGGGGGCGGAAAGGGGATTCCCGGGAGGCGGTTTGTAGAAAGGACAGAGGACCAAAGGAAGAATCTACACGGAAGTATCTGTTCGAGTTCCTTCTTACCGAAGTTCAGCGCACCCGGAAATCCATTCCCTTCAAAGAGTTGCTGTTTTTGACGAGGTGCGGCACGCGAATTGCAGTTACATTGGGTACTCTTCAGGAGCGTTCATTGGGGGAGGCAGCCTGCCTATGCGAAGTCCTTCTATTCGAGATCGAGATCGTTTCCGGTCTCTTCATCTAATGATTTCCCTTTCTCCCCTCTCCAGGGGATAGCTCTCCCAACCAATCCCTCCCCACTCGAGCCTGCCCCCACAAACGCTCGCGCTTGCAGCTCCGGGGAGCCTCAGGGCTCCCCGGTTTTCATTTTTGGCCGCTTGCGACGGGGCTGCCGTGCCACGACGGCACGCGGGTGTCGGTTCGGCGCGTTTCCTCATCTACAACTATCGATGTAAGGACGGGACGCTGCAGACAGGGCCCGGCAGCCGCCGGAGCTCGCGGAATCGCGTGAAAAGCGCGCGGACAGGCGGTTTTCACGCGGTGTGCCTCCTGCCTGTGGAGGGGGAGAGAGCCCGTCCCGCGGGGTGGGCACGGGCCTTGCAAACCAATCGAGGCATAACGGATAATCCCGAGGGGGAAGGACCAGCCAGCCAAAACTAAGCCCACCGACAGCGAGATCATCGATCTCACCCTCTTCTGAGCTCACCAACATTCCCCTAAGTAACAGGGGTGAATCCTCAGATACCCAACCGGAGAGATGGTCTTCCCCCCCGATACTCCCGGCCCAAAAGGCTGGGAGTTTTTCTTTATGGGGTAGGAATGAAAGGGTGGGCACGGCGGTTGCATAGGTCCAGAGACAGGAAATAGACGAGGGGGGAGGTTCCCGCCAGCCAAAGTCTGATCCTACCTTGAATCGAGGCTTCGGCCTCACCTTTCCAAGTATCTTCCATACTCCCCTTTAACAGGGGTACAACCAAACAGCCAACCGGAGAGATGGGGACTCCCCCCCCGGAACCCTCTCCAGTCTCTCTTTCCTTGCGGCGCGCTCTGCCATTAATGCACAAATGGCTATGCGACACTGCCACTTTGGCCTTCCCGGTTAAGATGGCGCGGTGCCGCAGCCTGCGCCAGACCTTCTCGCCTGGTTCGACCGCCACCGCCGCGACCTCCCCTGGCGGCGGACGCGCGATCCGTACCGCATCTGGCTCTCGGAGGTGATGCTCCAGCAGACCCGGGTGGAGGTGGTGCTCCCCTACTACGAACGGTTTCTCGCGCGCTTCCCGACGATCGAGGAGCTGGCCGCGGCGGGGATCGACGAGGTCCTGGCTCTCTGGTCGGGGCTCGGCTACTACCGGCGGGCGCGCCAGCTCCATGCGGCGGCGCGGCAGGTCGCGGCCTCTGGCGGCTTCCCGTCGACCCTGGACGGCTGGCTCGCGCTTCCGGGGGTCGGCGCCTACACGGCGGCGGCGGTGGCGAGCATCGCTTTCGGGGTTGCCGTGCCGGTCCTCGACGGCAACGTGGAGCGGGTCCTGTCGCGCTGGCTCGCGCTGGCCGCGGACCCCAGGTCGAGCGGCGCCCGGCGCGAGCTGCTGGCCGCGGCGGCCGGTCTCCTGGCGGCGGAACGGCCGGGGGACAGCAATCAGGCGCTGATGGAGCTCGGCGCCACCCTCTGCACGCCGCGCCGGCCGAAATGCCTCCTCTGTCCGCTCGCCTCCGGCTGCCGCGCCGCGGCGGCGGGAGACCCGGAGATCTATCCGGCGGCGAAAGCCAAGCGGGAGAGTGAGAAGCGGCGGCTGGTGGTGGCGGTGGCCGAGCGGGAGGAGCGCGTGCTCCTCTTCCGCCGGCCGGACGACAGCTCGCTCCTCGCCGGCACCTGGGAGCTCCCGTGGGTGGGCGAGGACGGCGATGCCGCGCCCGAGCCGGCGCTGGCCTGCCGCTACGGCGGCATCTGGAGGCTGGGGCCGCGGCTCGCCGAGGTGCGGCACGGCATCACCTACCGCGACCTGGAGATCGCCGTGCACCGCGCCGAAGTGGCGGAGGCGCCTTTCGCGGCGGAGGCGGCCGGGTGGTTCGACGCCGCGGGACGCAAGGGGCTGGCGGTGTCTTCGCTGGTGGGGAAGGTGCTGCGGGCGGTGGAGCGGGGGGCTACCCCTCCTGCCGCCAGCTCTGCACCTGGGGCTGATCCACCGGCCAGGAGATCCCGGAGCCGCCGGCCAGGATGAACCAGGTGATCAGCTTGTCGTCGATCTCGCGGAGGCGGCCCGCCACCAGGTTGCAGAGGATGTTGAGCAGCCGCAGCGAGGAGACCTTGTGGATGTCGAGGATCCCCTCCAGCACCTCGCGCGGGATGGCGAGGACGACGGCTCCCTCGTCGTGGGCCTTGGCGGCGGCCGAGCGCGGCTGGTTGTCGATCAGCGCCATCTCGCCGAAATAGCCGCCCCTTTCGATGAAGGCGAGGGCCTCCTCGCCGGCGCCGGGGATGAACTTGCTGATCATCACCCGCCCTTCGAGCACGACGTACATCTCGTGCGCGTTCTCTCCCTCATGGAAGATGACCTGGTGGGGCGGGAAGGCCTTCTCGCGCGACAGGGTGGAGAGGAAGTTGATCTCCAGGTTGGAGAGCTTCATCTCCGCGAAGAGCTTGCGCTTGGTCGCGATGTCGATGTAGAGCTCGCCGCCCGGCTGCATGTGGGTGACCGGCTCCTCGGCGGCGGGCCGGCCGGTCTCCTGGAAGAAGGAGGTGAGGTTCTCGTTGGTCTGGCGGAGCTTGCCCGAGAGGCTCTTCCAGAGCAGCCAGGAGAGCGCCAGGTGGAGAGGCTGGTCCGCCCGGACGGCCGCATCGAGCGCCGCCGGGTCGAAGGCGACCAGCTCGGTCTCGGCGGTGGTGGTGACCGCGTCGCCGGTGCGCGGCCCGCTGTCGACGAACGAGGTCTCGCCGAAGAGCGAGCCCGGTCCGAGGCTGGCGAGCGCGAAGAGGCCGTAGGGCGTTTTTCTCTGGATGCGCACGGTGCCGCTGCGCAGCAGGTAGACGCCGCGCGATTTCTCGCCCTCCTTGACCACCATCGTCCCCGCCGGGTACGAGACGAGGGACGCACACTGCGCGAGCCGGGACAGCTGCTGGTCCGAGAAGTGGGAGAACATCTCCCACTGTCGTAGTAGATCGTGAATCTCCAAAGTCCGCCTATTTTATACCGGAAGGACGTCGCGCGGGGGCTTCACCGTGGCCCCGTCGAAGTCATCGGTTCTGAGTCTTCCCCCTCCCGACCTCACCCCCTCGATCCCCCTCTCCCATCGCCCACCCATCCCCCGGGAGAGGGGGAGGCCTGCATTAGTACGATCAGCCTGCGGGTTTTCTGCCTTTGGGAGGGTTCCCCCTCTCCCGGTTGGGGGGTGTGCGATGGGAGAGGGGGCCAGGGGGTGAGGCCCCCCTCACAGCAGCGGCAGCTGCACCGGGCCGAGCCGCCGGTCCAGGACCTCGCGCTCGACCACGTCGAGCCAGGTGGAGCGCTGGGCGGGGTCGAGACGGAGGGCGGCGAGCCCCCGCTCGGCGAGCTCGCGGTCGAGGCGCTCCTCGACCGCGAGCTGGAAGGCCGGGCTCGCCGACCGGATGCCGTCCGGGCTCGGCTGCTCGATGACCGGCACGTGGACGAGGAGGTCGTAGCCGCGGACCCACGTATCCACCAGCCGATCGATCCCCTCCTGCCGTCCGGCGGCGAGGATGAGATAGACGTAGTTGTCGAGGACGCTCCGGTCGCAGATCACCGCCGGGTAGCGCGCCAGGGCGACCAGCTCCTCGGCGATCTGAGTGTGGAGGATCCACGACTGCGCCGCGACCGAGGTCTCCTCGTTGATCGGCAGCGGGCAGCGCCGCGCGATCTCATGCACCACCTCGACCGCCACGTCGCGCGTCTTGAGCCGCGCCGCCAGGCCGTAGCAGAGCGTGGTCTTGCCGACGCCGTGGCTGCCGATGAAGGCGATCTTGCAGCGGGTGGTGGTCATTCAGGGAAGGCATTGTAGCGCCTCCCCCAGCAGCTCCAGCGCCGCCGCGAGCTGCTTTTCCGCGATGGTCAGCGGCGGCACGAGCTGCGCGACCTTGCCCTCGGGGCCTCCGGCGAGCAGGAGAATGCCGCGCTGCAGGGCCTCGCCGGTCCAGCGCTTGGCACGCTCCGGCGTGGCGAGCTCGATTCCCCAGAGGAGGCCGCGGCCGCGCACGGCGGCGACCGTCCCGGGGAAGCTCTCGCGCCAGGCGGCGAGACGGGCTTCCACGGTGGGGGCGAGCCTGGCGGCCCTCGCGGGCAGGGCTTCGCTCTCGATCACCCGGAGCGCCGCGAGGGCGGCGGCGCAGGCGAGCGGGTTGGCGAGGAAGGTCGCGGTGTGCAGGGCCTCGCCCGGGGTCTCCCAGGCGCGGAAGAGCGCGCGGCGCCCCACCACCGCGGCGATGGGGAGGCCTCCGCCCAGGGCCTTGCCGCAGCAGAGGAGGTCCGGCCGGACACCCTCGGCCTCGACCGCGAAGAGCGTGCCGGTGCGGCCGAAGCCGGTGAAGATCTCGTCGGCGACGAGGGCGGTCCCGGCCTCGCGACAGAGGTCTGCGAGGGCGGCGAGCCATCCGGACGGCGGCAGCAGGACGCCTTCCCTTCCCACGACCGGCTCGACGATCGCGGCGGCCACGTCCCGGGCGCGCAGCGCGTCCGCGATCCGGCCGGGATCACAGCCGTGGGGGAGCCGCCGGACGCCGGTGTGGAGCAGGGCGCGGAACGGCTCGCGGAAGGCCGGCCGCGAAGTGACGGCCAGGGCTCCCAGGGTGGTGCCGTGGTAGGAGGGCTCGAAGGCGAGGACCGCGGTGCGGCCGGTTGCGGCGACCGCGGTTTTGAGGGCGATCTCGACCGCCTCGGCTCCCGAGATCGCGAAGAACACCTGGGCGTCGTCGACCGGCGCGAGGCGGACGAGCCTCGCGGCCAGCTCCACCCTGAGAGGATGGGCGTGGACGTCCCCGAGCCCGTGGAGGAGCACCCGGGCCTGCTCGCGGATCGCCCGCACGACCTCCGGGTGGGCGTGCCCCACGGCCGCCACCCCGAAGCCCGACGTCATATCTATATAGATGTTGTCGTCGACGTCCCGCACGTTGGCGCCGCGGGCCTCCTCCCAGAGGAGGGAGGGCTGGCCGCCAAACAGCGTGTTGATCCCGGGGGCTTCGAGCTCGCCGAGGCGGCAGGAGAGCTCGCGCGAGCGTGGACCCGGCGGCGGCTCGACGATGCGCGGCAGGGCGTCGCCGCGCAGCTCGCCGCGCGAGGTCACATCTCGCGCCGCCCGGCGAGCGAGCGGCCCAGTGTCACTTCGTCGGTGTACTCGATGTCGCCGCCCACCGGCATGCCGAAGGCGAGGCGGGTGACGCGGACGCCGCGGGGTTTCAGCACACGGGCGAGATAGAGCGCCGTCGCCTCCCCCTCCACGTTCGGGTTGGTGGCGACGATGACCTCTTCGATCCCGTCGAGGCGCTCGAGGAGGCCGGGGATGGCCAGGCGGTCGGGGCCGATCCCGCGGTGCGGCGAGAGGGCTCCGAGGAGCACATGATACAGGCCGTGGTACTCGCCGGTGCGCTCGATCGGCTCGAGGTTGAACGGCTCCTCGACCACGCAGATGCGGGTGCGGTCGCGCCGCTCGTCGGAGCACCAGCGGCAGGGATCGACCGGCGTGATGCTGTTGCACACCGAGCAGTGGAAGAGCTTCTCCTTCACCTCGACGATCGCCTGGGCGAGCGCCTGGGCTTCGGCGGGGGAGACCTTCAGCAGGTGATGGGCGAGGCGGGTCGCGGTCTTCGGGCCGATACCCGGCAACCGGGACAGCTCACCGATCAGCCGGGCCAGTGGGTCGGTCATCGTCCGCTCGCGAGCCGCCGGGGCCCGCTCAGAACAACCCCGGCATGCTCGAGGCCAGGGAGCCCATCTTGCCCTGCATCGTCTCCTCGACCTTCTTGCCGGCCTGGTTGACGGCCGCGACGATCAAGTCTTCGAGCATCGACAGATCGTTCGGATCGAGCGCCTCGGGGTCGATCTTCACCGAGACGAGTTGCTTGTGGCCGCTCATCTGGACGGTGACCATGCCGCCGCCGACGCTGGTCTCCACCACGAGCTCCTCGAGCTCGCGCTGGAGCCGCTCCTGCATCTCTTGGGCCTGCTTCATCAATTGGCGCATGCTGCTCATCGGGCTTACTCCTCCCTGGATCTTCCGTGCTCTTCGATTTTCTCCACTCGACCGCCGAAGATATCAAGGACTGCCTGGACTTGGGGAATCTCTGCAACGTCGGAAGCGCTTGCGGACGGGGCTGGGGCGCTCGCCGGGGGCGCCGTCCTGGTCTTCTGGGCGCCACCCCGCATTAGATGCCAACCGGCCCCGGTGCCCCAGACGGCGGCGGCCGCCTCGTCGACGATCTGCCGGTTGGCCGGCTGCTGCAGCCGCACCTCCAGCATGCCGTCGTCGGGCGCGGTGGCGATCTGGAGCTGCCCGTCCTTTAGAGAGAGGTCGGCCTCCGAGAGGAGAGCGGCGAGCGGCTGCTTGCGCCGGCTGACCTCGTCGAGAAAGGCCTGGATCTGGTCCGGCTCGGCGAGCCGTGGTCCGGAGGGCGGACGCTCAACCGGTGGTGGCGGCGCCGGCGGCGGCGGAGCCGGCCGAGCGGTCGGGGCCGGGGCCGGCGTCGTTGTCGTCCTTGGCGGGGAGGGGGAAACCCCGCCGGCCAAGAGCTCCTCGACCCGGGTCAGCTTCGGCAGCTCGGCGGCGCGCAGCCAGGCGATCTCGACGGCGAGCGCGCCGGTGTCGCTCCTGCGGACCAGCTGCTCGCTCGCCAGGAGCTGGTGGAGGAGCCGCAGCAGGTTCTCGTAGCCGGCGGCTTTCGCCGTGGCGGCCAGCTTCTGCGCCTCCTCGCCCGGCAGGTCCACCTGCTCGGGATCGCCGCCCATGCCGAGGTGCAGGGCGTCGCGGCAGAAGGCGAGGAACTGGCCGTAGACGTGGCGCGGATCCCACCCCTCCTCCTCCACCCGCCGCACGAAGCCCGCCACCGCCGGACCGTCGCCGGAGAGGACCGCCTCCAGGAGGCCCTGGAAGAGGGCGACGTCGAGCCCGCCGAGCAGGCGGACCGCGTCCTCGTCGGCGATCGTGCCGGAGCCGAACGTGGCGAGCTGGTCGAGGAGAGCCACCGAGTCGCGCACGCTCCCCTCGCCGGCGCGGGCGAGGAGGCGCAGGGCGGTCTCGCTCGCGGTGATCGCCTCGGCCTCGCAGATCGCGCGCAGGTGCGCCGCGAGAATGGGCGAGGGGACGCGCCGGAAGTGGAACTCCTGGCAGCGCGACAGGATGGTCGCCGGGACGGCGTCGATCTCGGTGGTGGCGAAGATGAAGACGAGGAAGGACGGCGGCTCCTCGACGATCTTCAAGAGAGCGTCGAAGGCCTGGCGCGACAGGCGGTGGATCTCGTCGAGCACCACGACCTTGTAGCGGTCGTTCGCCGGGGAGTACTTGAGGCTCTCGGTGAGCTCGCGCACCTGCTCGACCTTCGAATAGGTGGCGGCGTCGACCTCGATGACGTCCAAATCGGAGCCGCGGGTGATGTCACGGCAGGGCCGGCACTCGTTGCAGGGATCGATCGCCGGCCCGCCGTTGGGTCCGTTCTCGCAGTTCAAGGCCTTGGCGAGGACGCGGGCGGCGGTCGTCTTGCCGACGCCGCGGATGCCGGAGAAGAGATAGGCCTGGGCGATGCGCCCCTCGCGCAGGGCGTTGTGCAGAGCGGTGACGATGGGCTCCTGGCCCACGAGGCTGGCGAAGCTCTGCGGGCGCCATTTGCGGGCGAGAACCTGGTAGGTCATCTTGATGATGGTTGGTGATGGCTGGCAGTAGCCCACGAAGGGTTCCGGTTTGTCTGCGGCACTCGGCCGGCACCCTTAGCGCTGCTCCCTTCCGGGCCTGACGCGGTTCGGGAGCGGCCGATGCACAGGACCCGAACCCTTCGTGCGCCACTGCGTGGCTCCCCATGCTATGTGCTGGGGGCAGGGATGTAAAGCCTCGGGGAGAGGGGATTATTTCCGGGGTGAGGCGCCCCCGGCCAACCCTCGCCCGGTGAGGGTCTTCGGGAGGACGTCCTCGCCGGGAAGATCCTGCGGCTCCTCCCGGTTGTGGTGGAGGCGAAGCGATTGCCTCGGCGTGCCCTTCAGGTTAAGATGTCGCGCCTGCCCGGGGTGCGCCCGTGGGCGGGGGTCGCATGGAGAGACCGGAAGATCGGCTCTGGATGCAGGAGGCCCTCGCGGAAGCGGGGCGCGCCGCGGAGATCGGCGAGGTGCCGATCGGCGCCGTGATCGTCCTCGCGGACCAGATCATCGGCCGCGGGCACAACCGCCGTGAGACCGACCGCGATCCCCTGGCGCATGCCGAGATCCTGGCGATCCGGCAGGCGGCCGGGCGGGTAGGAGGGTGGCGGCTCGGCGGCAGCACGATCTACGTGACCCTCGAGCCGTGCGCCATGTGCGCCGGCGCCCTGGTCAACAGCCGCATCGACCGCCTCGTTTTCGGCGCGGCCGATCCCAAGGCGGGCTACTGCGCGACGCTGGGCAACCTGGTCCAGGATCCGCGGTTGAACCACCGGCTGGACGTGACCGCCGGGGTCCTGGGAGAAGAGAGCGCGGCCCTGTTGCGCGACTTCTTCGCAGAATTGCGGAGGAAATGATCCCGAAACGGATCGCAATGTTCTTTACACGAGAGATCCGGAGAGATGTCCGAGTGGCTTAAGGAGCACGCTTGGAAAGCGTGTGTAGGGGAAACTCTACCGTGGGTTCGAATCCCACTCTCTCCGCCAAAATATTGAATAGAAAGAGCTTCGGAGAGGTGCCAGAGCGGTTGAATGGGGCGGTCTCGAAAACCGTTGACCGGGCAACCGGTCCGTGGGTTCGAATCCCACCCTCTCCGCCAATTGATCGACGAGGTGTCGCCGGCGCGAAGTTGACGGTCCGGCCCTGGGCGGGATATCGTACGAAATTCGTGTCAGACGACCGGAGCGGGCTCAGAGAGAAGCCGCTTCCTTCAACCCTGAAATGTCTGGAGAAGGCGGGTCAACGTGAAACGGACCTTTCAACCGAACAATCGCAAGCGCAAGCGGACCCATGGCTTCCTGGTGCGGATGCGCACGCGCAGTGGCCGCGCGGTCATCAACCGGCGCCGCGCCAAGGGACGCAAGCGCCTGAGCGTCTGATGGCGGAGCCCGCCCCCGGAACCGGGGAGCGGTTGCTCTCCGCGGAGCGGCTGCGGCGGCGGGCCGACTATCTCAGGTGCTACCGGACGGGCCGGCGGCGCCACGGCGCTCTGGCCGTCGTCCATTTCGCACCGAACCAGCTCGGGCATTCACGTCTCGGCATCACTGCGAGCCGGAAAGTCGGCAAGGCGGTCGTCCGCCAGCGGCTCAAGCGCAGGATCCGGGAGATCTACCGGCGATGGAAGGACCGCGGGACGCTCCCTCCCCTGGATCTGGTGATCCACTTGAAAGTCGAGGCCGGCACGTCGAATTTCGAAACCTTGCAGGCCGAGCTCCTGCGGCTGTTGGGGAGCCTCGTGCCGCGGCGGGGAGCGGCGGAATGATGATCCGTCTTCTCGTCGCCCTGCTCGACCTCTACAAGCGGCGCATTTCGCCGCTCCTCCCGCCGTCCTGCCGTTTCACCCCGACCTGCTCGGAGTATGCCCGTCTTGCCCTGCTCAAGCACGGCCTGGCGCGCGGTCTGGCTCTCGCGGCCGGCCGGCTGCTCCGCTGCCATCCCCTCCATCCCGGAGGGGTCGACCTGCCGTAGAGAGGAACCGAAGCTCTTGGACAACCGCCGTTTGCTGATCGCCGCTTTCCTGTGCATGGCGCTCGTCGTCGTGTGGTCGATCCTCGTCCCGCCGCCGCCGAAATCGAAACCTCCCGCCGATGCGGAGCTGCCGGCCGCCCCGGCCGCAGGAGCTCCCGCCGCTCCGGCGGAGCGCCCGGCGCCCACGCTGTCGGCCGCGCCGGCTCGCCCGGTGGCGCCGATCGGCGCGTCGAGCGAGGAGAAGGTCACTCTGCGCGAGGGGAGCACCGAAGCCGTCTTCACCAACCGCGGCGCCCAGCTCGTCTCCCTGGAGGTGGGCGGCGCGCGCAATCAGGGGCCGGTCGAGCTGGTCCGGCGCCGCCGCGACGACCTCTATCCTTATGGCCTGACCACGGGGGACCGCCGGTCGCACCCTCTGAACCAGGCCCTCTTCGCGGTCGAGCAGGGCCCCGGCGGCAGGTCCGTGACGTTCCGCTACAGCGGCCCGCAGGGCACCGCGGAGAAGACCTTCTCCTTCACCCCGGAGGGCCTGATCCAGGCGAAGGTGAGCGTCCCCGACCAGCGCGGTTGGGGCGTGGTGCTGGGACCGGGCATCCGCAACGAGCCGCCGGACGAGCTCAAAGGGCGCATCCAGCAGGCGCAGCGCGGCGCGGTCTACTACACCGACGGCGTCAAGCTCCTCTCCCCCAACACCGACAAGGTGAAGGCGTTCGCCGGACCGTCCCTGCGCTGGATCGGCGTCGAGGACGCCTACTTCCTGAGCGTCGCCATCCCGGGCGAGGGGCTCGACCGCGCCGTGGTCGAGCCGGTCCTCCTCGACATGACCGGCGGCGGCGACGGCGCCCGGTTCGTCCCCGTCCCGGAGAAGCTCACCTCGGCGCAGAAGGACATGGCGCGCGACTTCCGGGTGGTGCTCAAGCCGCAGGGGGACTCCCTCTCCTTCCTCGCCTTCTGGGGGGCCAAGGAGTACGACCGCCTGGCGTCGCTCCCCTATGGGCTGGAGGGGGCCATCCGTCTGGGGCGCTTCGGGTTCCTGGCGCGCGCGCTCCTGGTCGGCCTGCGCTGGATCCACGACACGCTGGTGCCCAACTACGGCTGGGCGATCGTCCTGATGACCGTGCTGATCCGCCTGCTCCTGCTGCCTCTCACCCACACCAGCATGAAGTCGATGAAGAAGATGCAGGAGCTCAATCCGAAGATGCAGGCGATCCGGGAGAAGTACCGGACGAAGCTCAAGGACAAGCAGGGGCGGCCCAACATCGAGATGCAGCAGAAGCAGAACCAGGAGATCATGGCCCTGTACAAGGAGCACGGGGTCAATCCGGCGGGCGGCTGCCTGCCGATGCTGCTGCAGCTGCCGATCCTGTACGCCTTCTACAGCCTGCTGAGCACGGCGATCGAGCTGCGCGGCGCGCCGTGGATGTTCTGGATCAAGGACCTGGCGGTGCACGACCCGTACTACGTGCTGCCGATCCTGATGGGCGTGACCCAATTCCTGCAGGTGCGGCTGGCGCCGCAGGCGGGTGATCCGATGCAGCGGCGCCTGTTCATGATGATGCCGATCGTGTTCACGTTCCTGTTCCTGCCGTCCCCGAGCGGCCTGGTGTTGTACTGGCTGACCAACAACATTTTGACCATCGTGCAACAGGGGGTTTACAACCGTCTGCAGGGGGGCGCCGTCGGGGGGAGAGCGAAGACTGCGCACCAGAGAGGGTGACCGAAAACCGATGAACGAACCGAAGAGACGATTCTTCTCCGGCGACAGCCTGCAACAGGCCCTGGTCCAGGCGGCCAACCACTTCCACCTCGATCCGGAAGAGATCGCGTACAAGAGCATCGAAAAGAAGCACGGGTTCATCAAGGTGCGCCGCAAGGTGGTCATCGAGGTGGATCCGGACGCGCCGCGCCGGGAGCGCCAGGAGAAGCCGGTGGCGGCTCCTCCGGCGACGGTCGCGACGGCCCCGATGGCCGCGGCTCCTGCGGCGGCCCGGCCCGAGGCGCCGCGGGACGCGCGCCCCGAGGAGCGCCCGGTGCTCGACCGTCCGGCGCCGGCGGGGGGAGAGCGTCCCCCGGGGCCTCCGCGCGGCGAGCGGCGGGAGCGGGATGGCCGCGGAGCGCGCGGCGATCGCGGCGACCGGCGGGGACCCCGGCGGGACGATCGCGGGGCGCGGCCGGGGCGCGAGCGGAGCCCGCGCGAGGCGCGGGAGCGGACGCCGTCATCGGCGCGTACGCCGTGGAACAGCGTCGAGGAGCCGCGGCGCCGCGAGCCGGGCATCCTCGAAGCCGGCGGCCTGGTCGCCCTGCCCGACGCGCCGCGGCGGGTCACGGAGCGGTTTCCGGTTGCCGAGGGACCGCAGGCCGAAGCGGCGCTCAAGGCCGCCACGCTCCTGCTGCGCGTCACCGGGCTCGACCTGGCGCCGCGGGTCCTCCAGGGCGAGGACCGGCTGGAAGTCGATCTCACCGGCGAGGACGTCGACTGGTGCTTCGCCGACGACGGCGAGCTGGTGCTGGCGATCGAGCACCTGCTGCCGCGGCTGATCCGCAGCCTGAGCGGTGAGCCGGCGCTGGTCCGGGTCGATTGCGACAACTTCCAGGAGATCCGTGAAGAGCGTTTGCGCAGCCTGGCGCAGCGGATGGCTGAGGAGGTCCGCCGCTTCGGCAAGCCGCGGACCCTGGAGCCGATGAACCCCGCCGACCGCCGCATCATCCACGTCACCCTGGCGGACGACCCGCACGTCGTCACCGAGAGCGAGGGCGACGGATTCTTCAAGCGGGTGATGATCCGGCCCGCGTGACCTCCCTCATGTTCCACGTGGAACGGGGCTCCTGATTCCACGGGCGCCGCGTTTCACGTGGAACGTTCCCGCCGCATGCCCTTCCCCCTTCCTCCCTTTTCCCGGGACGATTTCGCCGCCGAGCTCGCGACGTGCTCCCCCGAGCCGCTCTCCGCGCGGACGGTGGATGCGCTCCATGCGCACTACCAGGAGCTGTCGCTGTGGAACCGCCGGCTGTCGCTCATCGGGCCGGGGACTGCCGGGGCCGCTGGAGACCTTGTGGCGCGCCACTATGGGGAGTCTCTGGCCGCGCTGCCCCTCCTCCCGGCGGAGGCCCGCACCGGCCTGGACCTCGGCTCGGGGGCGGGATTTCCCGGCATCGTCCTGGCGGCGGCCCGGCCCGGGCTCGCCATGACGTTCGTCGAGGCGCGGGAGAAGAAGTGGGCCTTCCTCCTCGCCGCCATCCGCCGGGCGTCGTTGCCCTGCACGGCCCTGAATGTTAGAGTCGGTGCTCCGCTGCCTGCCGGACTGCCGGCGCGCCTGGATCTGGTCACCACACGGGCCTTGAAGCTCGATCCCGAGATGCTCGATGCGCTCGCGGAGCGCCTCTCGGACCACGGCTGTCTCCTCCTCTGGGTGGGCGGAGAGGACCCTGGGATCCCTCCCGCGCTGGCAGCGGACGGAAGCGTCCGGTTGCCCGGCAGCGAGCGGCGGCGCATCCTGCGGCTCCGGCCCCGGCTGGATGATAGAACCTGATGAGCACGATTCTCGCGATCGCCAACCAGAAGGGCGGAGTCGGCAAGACCACCACCGCCATCAACCTCGGCGCGGGCTTGGGCGCCCTGGAGCGCCGCGTCCTCCTCGTCGACTGCGATCCCCAGGGGAACGCGACGCGCGGCCTCGGCGCCACCGCCACTCCGCCTGATCTCTACCAGACGCTCACCGGCGAGGCCGAGCCCGCCGCGGCGATCCGCCCGTCCGGCTTCCCCAATCTCGACCTCATCCCCTCGCAGCGCGATCTCGTCGGCGTCGAGGTGGAGTTCGTCGGGCAGGAAGGGTGGGAGGGGCGCTTGAAGCGGGTCCTCGCCCAGGTCGCGGGGAACTACGACCTCGTCCTGCTCGACTGTCCGCCGTCGCTCGGTCACATCACGGTGAGCGCGCTCACGGCGGCCCACGGCGTGCTGGTCCCCCTGCAGTGCGAGTACTTCGCCCTCGAAGGGATCAGCGAGCTCGTCTCGACGGTCCAGCGCGTGCAGAAGGGGCTCAACACGCGCCTGGAGATCGCCGGCATCCTGCTCACCATGTACGACGACCGCACCAACCTCTGCCGCGACGTGGCCGACGAGATCCGCCGCCACTTCGGCGCCAAGGTCTTCGAGACGGTCGTGCCGCGCAACATCCGCCTCGCGGAGGCCCCCAGCCACGGCCTCCCGATCTTCCAGTACGACATCAAGTCGCGCGGCGCCGACGCCTATCTGGCCCTCGCCCGCGAGCTCCTGCGGAGGGCGGCGTGAATCCAGTCAAGAAGCGCGGGCTCGGGCGCGGCCTCGATGCCCTGATTCCACAAGAGGAGGCGCCGCCGCCCGGGCCGGTTCTGGCCCTGCCGGTGACCAGCCTCCGCCCGAACCGGTTCCAGCCCCGCACCCACTTCGACGAGGCCGCGATCGAGGAGCTCGCCGACTCGATCCGCGCCCAGGGGGTGATCCAGCCGCTGGTGGTGGCCCCGGATTCCCAGGGCGACGGGTACGTGATCGTCGCCGGCGAGCGCCGCTGGCGCGCCTCCCGCCGCGCCGGCCTCGAATCGGTCCCGGTGGTGATCCGCGAGGTCGCGGACGACCGCGAGCTGCTCGAGCTGGCGCTGGTCGAGAACCTGCAGCGCTCCGATTTGAATCCGCTCGAAGAGGCCGATGCCTACCTGATGCTGCAGGAGAAGTTCTCCCTCTCGCAGGAGGAGATCGCGGCGCGCGTCGGCAAGGCCCGGACGACCGTCACCAACGCGCTCCGCCTCCTCCGCCTGCCGGAAGAGGTGCGCGACATGCTCCGCGGCGGCCACCTCTCGGCCGGACAGGCCCGTCCACTCCTCGGCATGGCGACGAACGAGGAGCAGGTCAAGCTGGCCGAGCGCGCGGTGCGCGAGGGGCTCTCGGCCCGCGAGATGGAGCGTCTGGCCGCCGAGCCCCGCGCCGCAACCGCGCCGAAGAAGAAGCCCGCCCGGACCGTCGAGGTCCATACCGCGGCCGCGGAGGAGAAGCTCACCCGGCGTCTCCAGACCAAGGTGGAGATCCGGCGCCGCGGCAAGGGGGGCGTGATGCAGATTTCCTTCCACTCCGAAGAAGAGTTGATGCGCCTCTACGAGGTCCTGATGGACCGGGGAGACGACCGATAATGTTCAACAAATCCGAGGGCAAGCAGAGCGATCTGAACGGATTCCTCGACAGCGGCAGCAACGTCAGCGGCGAGCTGCGGTTCCAGACCTCGTTCCGGGTCGACGGCAAGTTCTCCGGCACGGTGATCACGGAGGGCGAGCTGATCGTGGGCCAGGGGGGCGAGGTCGACGGCGATCTGCGGATCGGCCAGATCGTCATTTCCGGTACCGTGAGCGGCACGATCCGGGCCAGCCGGCGCGTGCATCTTTCCTCGACCGGCACGCTGCTTGCCGATATCGACACGCCCGTGCTGATCATCGACGAAGGTGGCTTCTTCAAAGGCCAGTGCTCGATGGTGCGAGAAGAGGCCAAGGCGGCCGCCCCGGCACCCAAGCTGGTGCAGCAGAAGGCGGGCTAGCGCGGCTTCAGCGACTCATACGAAGGGTAGAAAGCCAACAGATGGTCGGCCAGGAAACCGCGGTCGAAGGCGGCGGTCAGCACTTGGCCGTCCAAGTCGCGGGCGACCGGCACGCCGAGGGCGTAGAGGAGGGTCGGCGCCAGGTCGACCAGCCGGGCTCCGGTGAGCAGCGCGCCGGGGCGGATCCCTTCGCCGTAGAGCGCGAGAATGCCGTCCGAGGGTTCCTCCAGCGAGCCGCCGATCTCCGGCTTGTCGCCCAGCCAGCTCCAGGCGCCGCCGCGGCGCTCCACGCCCGCGGGCGAGACGATCACCAGCAGGCGGGGGCCGCGGCCCTCCTCCTTGGCCCACAGCGCGGCGAGGAAGTCATCGAGCAGCCCGTAGTAGGCCGCGATGCGTCCGGCCGCCTCGACGGTGGCAGGGTCCCGCACGCCGTCGAACTGCACGGCGGCGAACCCGCCGAACGCCCGGCGTGACACCTCGCGCAGCCCGGGAAAGGCCACGAAGACCGCACTGACCCCGGGGTGCTCGTCCAGCGAGGCGAGGACGACGGCCTGGCGCCAGGCATCGGCCGCGGCGGCCTGGAGCAGGGGGGCCGGCGCGCGGGGGCCGAAGCGGGAGAGCAGGCTGCGCTCGAGCTCCTGCGGCGCGGGCCGCAAGAGGCGGGCGCGCTCGCCGAAATCGGCCGGCCGCACGCTCCCGGGCTCCGGCGCGCCCGCGAAGAAACGGTCGGACAGCGCGAACACGGGATCGCGCGAGGGCGCCGCCGCCGGCCAGCCGATGACGCCGCCGGGCTGGCCCAGCCGCGGCAGGATCTCCCATAACGTCAATGCTTTACGGGTGTAGACACGCGGCGTGCTGGAGAGGCTGCCGAACAGGCCCCACTCGGTGAACTGGATGCCGCGGGGCAGGAGCTGCAGCGCCGATCCGGGGGCGAGCCAGTCGCTGCGGTAGATGCGCGTGCCGGTCACCCCGTGCTCCGCCGGGAGCTTGCCGGTGGCGAGAGTCATCCAGAGAGCGTCGCGGTTCGGCGGCGAGATGGTCTCCAGGCGGCCGTAGGCGCCCCCCTTGAGCACCAGGTCGAAAAACGGCAGGCGGCCCTGCCCGGCGAGAGGGAGGACGGCGTCGAGCGTCGCGCTGTCCAGGCCCACCACCAGGAGTCGGGGGTGCCGCCCATTCTCCACGGCGGCCGGCCGGCCGATCGCCGCCTGCCGTGGCCGGAACCCCTCGCGGCGCTCCAGCATCACGAAGATGGAGAGCACGGCGAGCAGCGTCAGCCCGGCGCGGCTGCGAATGCCGTAGCGCCGCCGTTGCAGGGCGTGGAGCAGCGCCGTGTAGAAGATCATCAGCGCGGCGAGAGCGAGCCAGAGGGAGGTGCGGATCAGCCGGTCGTTGATCCCCGGCGGGAGATACCAGGCGTAGTAGGAGGCGTGGGTGCTGTCGAGACCGGCGGCGAGGGCGAGGGCGATCGTCAGCCCCCAGGGGAGCCACCGGCCGGCCCGGCGCGGCCGGCCCCAGGTGAAGGGGAGCTGGAGGACGAGGCTGGCCAGGCCGAGCATCCCGGCGTAGACCAGGACGCCGCGCACGACCGGCGCGGGGCGGAAGGGGAGGCCGGGGTTCAGGAAGAAGATCAGCCCGGCCAGCTGGGCGCCGGCGAGGGCTCCCGGGGCGAGCCCGGCGGCGACGATGTCCACCCAGCCCGGGCGGCGGCCGCGCCGCGCCGGCAGGGCTGGGCGGGCGGCCTCCGCGGGCTCGGTCATCCACGCGTCAGACGATGAAGATCGGCCGGTCCAGCTCGTTGTGGAAGTGCCAGTTGTAGGTGTAGCCGGGGAACTCCACCGGGACCGTGTAGTCCACCGTGATCCGGATGCGGTCGCCGTCCTTGACCACGATCACGTTCTCCTTGGGGATCGAGAACCCCAGCTCCCCGGCACGCGTGATGATCATCTTCTGCAGCTCCGGAGGCGCCTTCTGGGCGGACTGGAACTGCGCGATGTCGGTGATGTAGTCGGTCAGCTCCGCGCTGTTCACCTTGACCGGGATCATCTTCCAGGAGATCAGGACGGCCAGGGCGAGCACCAGCATCCAGAAGATGCATCCAGCTTTGCCCTCGCCGCGTTCGGCAGCTCTACGCGACATGACGGCTCCTCCATCGGGCGGGTTGTCGTGCGCCTAGTCTAACGCACCACGCGGAAGGTTCGCTCCCATCGCGTCCTGGTGAAGAAGTTGAGCGCAACCCGGATGATCTGCCGCAGCTTGCTGGGGACGCCCTGCCACTCGTACGGCTCGTCGCTGTCGTACGACCAATAGATCATGAACGCCCGGCCCTTGACGTTCTCCCGCGGCACCGGTCCCCAGAAGCGGGAGTCGTTCGAGTTGTCGCGGTTGTCCCCCATGCAGAAGTACTCGTCCGCCGGCACGACCATGGGGCCGAACGTGTCGCGCACGAGGTTGGGCTGGTAGAAGCCGCCGTGCGTCAGGATCTCGGGATCGGTGTGGAAGACGTACCCCGAATCGTCCACCGTCTTGCCGTTGATCGAGAGGACCTTGTCCTCGCTGGAGATGGTGTCGCCCGGCAAGGCCATACAGCGCTTGATGAAATCGCGGGTCGGGTCCTTGGGAAACTTGAAGACCACGATGTCGCCGCGGTGCACGTCGCGAACGGGCAGGAGCATCCGCTCCAGCTCGCTGGCGGTCGGGCCGTAGATGAACTTGTTGACCAGGATGTGATCGCCGATCAGCAGGTTCTGCTCCATCGATCCGGAAGGAATCTTGAAGGCCTGGACGATCCAGGTGCGGGCGAAGGTCGCGAAGACGACCGCGATGAGCAGAGCCTCGAAGTACTCGCGGGCGAGCGATTTTTCGGCATCCATCGGCGCGGCGCTCAGCGGATCAGGCGGAAGGTCCGGTCCCACCGGGTGTTGGAGAAAAAGCCCGCCGCCGTATGTGCGAGCTGCCGCAGCTGCGGACCGAGCCCGTGCCATTCCCCTTCGTCCGTCGTGCCGCCGTTCGACCAGTAGATGAACAGGGCCCGCCCCTTGACGAGGTGGCTGGGCAACGTCCCCCAGAACCGCGAGTCGTACGAGTAGTCGCGGTTGTCCCCCATGCAGAAGTAGCGGTCCGGGGGCACGGTCTCGGGACCGAAGTTGTCGCGCCGCCGGCCCTGGTCGGAGAAGGAGAGCTCCGAATAGGTGATCGGGTCGCCGTGGATGGCGTAGCTCCCGTCGTTGACCGCCTTGCCGTTGATGTAGAGCTGCTTGGCCCGCACCTCGATCGTGTCGCCTGGCACGCCGATGCAGCGCTTGACCACGTCGATGGTCGGGTTCTCCGGCGAGCGGAAGACCACGATGTCCCCGCGCTGGACCTGGCGTGACGGGAGGAGCTTCTCCAGCGCGGTCGGGGCCGGTCCATAGATGAAGCGGTTGACGAACAGGTGATCCCCGACGAGGAGCGTCTTCTCCATCGAGCCGCTGGGGATATAGAAGGTCTGGAGGACGAAGATCTGCGTGAATCGCAAAAAGATGAACGCGATGATCAGTGCCTCCGCGTACTCGCGAAAGATGGACCGTTCCATAGCCGGCCTACTGTACCGGAAAGGCCTCCCCCGCAAAAGTCCAGGACATTGTCCCGGATTCTTGACACACCCCTGAAATCCAATCCCGGCGGGGCTCCAGACCCCCTCGACCGCGGACCCGTGTCTCGGACGCAGGACACGTGCCGCATCGGCCCGCCGCAAGAGAATCCCACAACTCCTTTCTGTTCAGTGGCTTGCGAATTTGACCCGAGCTGGTCCGCCGTTTGATCTCTCTGGAGCGCGTCAACGACCGGAGAGGAGGTGGCGGCGCAGACAGACCCGAAGGACTTCCAACACGGCAAGGGACCGGGCCCCGCGAGGGGCCCGGATGAATTCGCAGACCGGAAACGAACGCTACGACAGACAAGGAGACGACTCATGAAGCGCACGCATCGCATCGCTGGATTCCTGGTTCTCGCCGGCCTCGTCCTGACCGCCCTTCCCGGCCTCGCCGCGGAGGGGCGGCGGGTGGTGAACGTCAACACGGCGGACGCCGCGCAGCTCGCTCTGCTGCCGCGGGTGGGTCCGAGCGTGGCGCAGCGGATCATCGACTTCCGCAAGGAGAACGGCCCCTTCAAATCGCCGGAGGACCTGATGCTGGTGCAGGGGATCGGCGAGAAGACGTACCAGCTGCTCAAGCCGTACCTCGCCGTCTCGGGAGAGACCACGCTCAAGGAGAAGGTCAAGGCGTCGCAGGTGTCGCGGCCGGCAGGTGGCGGCACGGAGAAACCGGCGAAGGACAAGGAGAAGCCGGCCGACGGGACGGGGGAGGAGTCCCGCTGAGCGCGCCGAAGGCGGGGCGGCGACAAGGCCGCCGCTCCGCCCTCGCGCCCCCGCGGGAGGGAGCCATGGCATGGAACGAGAGTGGATTCAGTCTCGCCGAGCTCATCGTGGTGCTGTTCATCCTCGTCGTGATCGCAGTCATCGGCGTGCCGCCGCTGGTGGAGGTGACGAGCGATCTGCGGTTGCATCTGGCGGCGCAGGAGATGGGTGGGGCGCTCCGGCTGGCGCGTTCCGAAGCGGCGCGCCGCGGCTTCAACGTGGCGGTGAAGTTCCTCCCCGGCTCGACCGGCGGCGCCACCTACACGCTGTATCGCGACGGCGATGGGGACGGTGTGCTCAACCGGGACATCGATGCGGGAGTCGACCCGGCGCTCACCCGGCCGCGGCCCCTGCAGTTCCTCAGCAGCCGCATGCATTTCGGCTTTCCGCTCGGCCGCAAGGTGCGCGACCCCAGCTCGCCGCGGCAGTGGCTGTCGACCCAGGACCCGATCCGCTTCAACGACTCGGACCTCGCCTCCTTCGGACCGCTGGGCACGGCCACGCCGGGCTCGGTCTACCTGACGGACGGCAAGCAACACCTGATGGCGGTGAGGGTCACCAACCGCACAGGCAAGACGCGGATCATCGTCTACGACTTCGAGGAGGAGGTCTGGAAGTGATTGGACGCTGATGGCCGGTGTCTCGCCGTCGCCGGGTCGGGCGGCGAGGCGGCCTGGAGGCCACGCTGGTGGATGGGATGAGCGACGAATACGCCGACCTGATTGCGCGCCTCGCCCAGATGCCTGACGAGGCAGAGTGGCTGGAATTCAAGGTCGGCAACAGCGACCCACAGGAAATTGGTCAGCAGCTTTCCGCATTGGCGAACGCCGCCGCCCTGCATCACAAAGAGCGAGCGTTCATCGTCTGGGGGATCGACGACGCGGCCCACGAGATCGTCGGTACCGAGTTCCAGCCCAGACAGCAGAAGGTCTCCGGGCAAGAGCTGGAAAACTGGCTCTGCACCCAGCTTGAGCCGCAGATCCAGTTCTGGATCCGGGAGGTGCACGTCCGGGGCAGGAGGTGTGTCCTCTTTGAAGTCGAACCCGCCCCCTACCGTCCGGTCTCCTTCCGGGGAGGCGAGTTCATTCGAGTCGGCAGCTACACCAAGCCCTTGCGGGCGCATCCGGAGAAGGAGAAGGCGCTTTGGCGCGCCCTGGAGCGCGAGTCCTTCGAAACAGCCATCGCAACGTACGAGCTGCCTGATCTCGAAGTCCTGGAAGCCCTCAACACCAGGTCGTATCTCGAGCTGAGCCAGCAGCAGTCGACCGACAGCCCCGACGCTCTCCTGGCCCGGCTGGCCGACGACCGGCTGGTGAGGCGTACCGACAGCGGGCTCCACGGGATCACGAACCTCGGCGCCATCCTCTTTGCGCGCGACATGCAGATCTTCCCGCGGCTGGGCCGCAAGACCGTCCGCGTGGTCTTCTACAAGGGCGGTGATCGAACCGATACAGAGACGGAGATCGAGGGGAGGCGTGGCTATGCCAGCGGCTTCAGCAGCCTTGTCGCGTTCATCGTGCAGAAGCTGCCGCAGAGCGAGGAGCTGCGCAGGTCGCTCCGCATCCCGGCGCCGAGGTACCCCGAGATTGCCCTCCGGGAGCTGATCGCGAACGCCTTGATCCACCAGGACTTCGAGATCACGGGCGATGATCGAGGTCTTCAGTGACCGGATCGAGATCACCAACCCCGGAATCCCCCTGATCGACGTGGAGCGATTCCTGGACCTGCCGCCACGCTCACGGAACGAGAAGCTGGCACACCTCATGCGGCGCCTCGGGATCTGCGAAGAGCGCGGGAGCGGCATTGACAAAGTCCTGAAGCATGTCGAGCTGTTCCAGCTGCCGGCTCCCGTGTTCCAGGTCGTCGGCGACCATACCAGGGTCACTCTCTTCGGGCCGAAGGCGTTCTCTGAAATGACAAAGGCCGAGCGCGTCCGAGTCTGCTATCAGCATGCAGGCCTCCGGTGGGTCTCAAACCAGCAGATGACGAACGAGTCCCTGCGAAATCGCTTCGGGTTCGAGCAGCCGGCACAAGCATCCCGGATCATCAACGACACGCTGGCAGCGGGCCTGGTCAAGCAGTACGACCCGACCAGCAGCTCCAAGCGGCACGCCAGATACGTCCCCTTCTGGGCCTGAGCGCCTCTCCTCCTTTTTCACGAGAGCCATCCCTGAGCTCGGAAAAGGGCCTTAAGTCGTTTACTGGTTGTGACTTGCGCCATTATCGCCTATTTTCATCCGCGGCATTGACTCGCCGGGAAGCGGTGCTGTAGTTTGGCTGCCATGCAGGCGATCGTTGTGATGACCACCGTCGGAACCGAGGAGCAGGCCTACCTGATTGCGCGCGAGATCATCGCGCGCCGGCAGGCGGCCTGCGTCAACATCGTGCCCGGGCTCCGCTCGATCTACCGCTGGAAGGGGAAGATCTGCAAGGACGGGGAGCTCCTGCTCATCGTCAAGACCCTGGAAGGGGAGATGGAGGGGGTCACGGCGACGATCCGCGAGCTGCACAGCTACGAGCTGCCGGAGATCCTCTCCTTCCAGGTGGACCGCGGCGAGGAGGGGTTCCTCGGCTGGATCGCCGCCAGCGTCGACAAGGAGGCCGAGTTCGCGGACGAAGAGGACGACGAGCTCGAGTACTCCGAAGTCGACAGCGACGGCGATTTCTGACCCTTCTCCCTGCGGCCTCAGACCGCGGCCAGCGCCTGGTCCAGATCCTGGAGCAGATCGTCCACGTCCTCGATCCCCACCGAGATCCGCACCATCCCGTCCGTCAACCCCAGCTCGGCGCGCCGCTCCGGCGGCACCGAGGCGTGAGTCATCGAGGCCGGATGCGAGATCAGGGTCTCGACGCCGCCGAGGCTCTCGGCGAAGGCCATCAGCCGCACCCGGTCGAGCATGGCCTTCGCCGCCGCGAAGCTCCCCATCTCCAGCGTGACCATGGCACCGAAGCCCGTGGCCTGCCGCTTCTGGACCTCATACCCTGGGTGGTCCGGCAGACCGGGCCAGAGGACCCGCTGGACCTTGGGGTGCTTCACGAGGTAGTCCACGATCGTGTGGGCGTTCTCTTCGTGCCGCTCCATGCGCACCGGCAGGGTCTTGATGCCCCGCATGGTGAGGAACGAGTCGAAGGGCGAGAGGATCGCCCCCTCCGACTTCTGCACGAAGTAGAACCACTCGCCGTGCTCGGCGCTCTTCGGGATCAGCACGCCGCCGATCGAGTCGCTGTGCCCGTTCAGGTACTTGGTGGTGGAGTGGAGCACGCAGTCGGCGCCCAGCTCGAGCGGGCGCTGGAGGTAGGGCGTGAGGAACGTGTTGTCCACCGCCACCAGGGCGCCGCGGTCGTGGGCGAGCCGGGCGATGGCCGCGATGTCGCAGATGTCCATCACCGGATTGGTCGGGGTCTCCAGGTAGACCAGCTTCGTCTCCGGGCGCATCGCCGCCTCGACCTGCGCCAGGTCGGTGGTATCGACCCAGGTGAAGGTGAGGCCATAGGGCTCGAGGAGGCGGCTGAAGAAGCGGTAGGTGCCGCCGTAGACGTTGCGCGAAACGACCGTGTGGTCGCCGCTCTTGAGCAGGGTCATCAGGCAGGCGATGGCCGACATGCCGGAGGCGAAGGCATGGCCCGTGGCGCCGCCTTCCAGCGAGGCGACGTTGGCCTCGAGAGCGAAGCGCGTCGGGTTCTGCACCCGGGCGTACTCGAACTCCGCCGGCTCGCCCAGGGCGTGCTGGACGTAGGTGGACGTCTGATAGATGGGGACCGCCACGGCGCCGGTGCGGGAGTCGGGAGGCTGGCCGGCGTGGATGGCGCGGGTCGCGAAACCGAGATTGGAGGGATCGCCTTTCACTGGGAAATCCTCGTCAGGTCGAAAGTTGTCTTCGGGGGCAGGGTCTCCTGCCGCGCGGGATTGTAGCAGCGCGAGGCGCTAAGATACGGAGCCCATGAGCGACGCCCCCTTTTCCCCGATCCGCTGGGAGGACGGCCATCTGAAGCTCCTCGACCAGACGCGGCTGCCCGAGACCGAGGCCTGGCTCGACTGCGAGTCGCCGGAAGAGGTCGCGGACGCCATCCGCCGGCTGGCCGTGCGTGGCGCCCCGGCGATCGGCGTCGCAGCCGCCTACGGCCTGGTCCTCGGGGTGCAGGCGATCCGCGAAGGAGAGAGCCTCGCGGACCGCTTCGCCGAGGTCTCGGAGCTCCTCGGCAGCACCCGGCCGACGGCGGTCAACCTGCGCTGGGCTCTGGAGCGGGGGCGGGAGGTGTTCGAGAGGAGGTCCGCCGGCGGCCCGGAGGAGGCGGCGCGCGCGCTCCTGGACTGGGCAGACGCCCTGCACGCCGAGGACGTGCGGGTGAACCGCAGGATCGGCGAGCACGGCGCCACCCTGTTCGCGCCCGGATCGCGGGTGCTGACCCACTGCAACGCCGGCGCGCTCGCCACCGCCGGCTATGGCACGGCCCTGGGGGTGATCCAGTCGGCCTGGGCGGACGGGAAGGTCGGGATGGTCTGGGTGGACGAGACGCGGCCGCTCCTCCAGGGAGCGCGGCTCACCGCCTGGGAGCTCAAGCAGCTCGGCATCCCGTTCCGGCTGGTCACCGATTCGAGTGCCGGACCGCTGATGGCGCGCGGCATGGTGGACCGGATCGTGGTGGGGGCGGACCGCATCGCCGCCAACGGCGACACGGCGAACAAGATCGGGACCTACACGGTGGCGGTTCTGGCCCACCGGCACGGCGTCCCGTTCTACATCGCTGCCCCGCTGTCGACGATCGACCGGGCGACGCCGGACGGCGCGGCGATCCCCATCGAGGAGCGGCAGGGTGGGGAGGTGACGGACGTCTTCGGCCGCCGCATCGCGCCCGAGGGGACGGAGGCGCTCAACTACGCCTTCGACGTCACGCCGCACGAGCTGATCACCGCGATCATCACCGAAGCGGGCGTGCTGGAGCCGGCGTACACGGCGAGCATCGCCGCGGCGTTTGCGAGAAGGCCCGCCGGGCCTAGCGAGGGAACCTGAACGTCTCCGGTTTCGGAATGCCGGAGGGAGCAGGAGGCTGCGGCACCAGGCGGAGACCATACTGGCGATTGAGCGGAGACGGCTTGTCCTTGCTCTCCCAGAGGCGGTACACCCGCTGCATGGTCAGAAAGGCATCGGATTCCTGGGGAAGCTGCTGGTACTGCCTGAAGACCGAGTCCGAGTGCTTCCTCTCGAGAGATCTGTAGACCTGCCGACTGTGTTCGCGGCCTGCCCCGGCCTCGGAGTCGTACATGGTCTGCGCGAACCGGTATTCCGCCGAATCCTTGGTCATCGGGGAGCCTCGCAAGGACTCTTTGGCCATCTTGATCACCTCCGGTGGCGCGTCCGGCACGGTCTTCTTTTCGGAAAGCGCATAGCGGATCGCCCGGAACATCTGCTCCGAATGGCGGGCCTCGTGGTACAGGGTCGCGACCACCTTGCTGAACTGCAGCTTCGACACGTAGTCGAACTCCAAATTGCCTTTGTTGATACCGATGGCCCATTGCTTCTTCGAGCTGCTGAAGTTGGCACTCCCCTCTTTCGTCGCGACCACCTTGACGGCGGGAAGCCCCTCCTTGACCAGGGCGCTGTTCGCGAGCGCCTCGAGGCCGGCTCGCCGCTGTTCCGGCGTCATCGTCGCCCATTCCTTGCGCAGCTTCTCGGCGCCTTTCATGTATTCGAGGATCCGCTCCGTTTTCGCGATTCCCACGGTGGGCTCATGAACGTCCTCCCGATACGGGCGCCGGTCTTCGTCCAGCGAGTAGCTCTGATCGAGCTTGTGCTTGACACCCCTGTCGATAATTGCGCGGAACTCCTTCGATTCGAAGGTCGAGTCCTTGAGGGGAATGATCCCGGCCGCCTGTTTGCCATCCGGATCGAACAGCACGAGCGGGCGGCACCGGACATAGGAATAGAGGTTCGCGCCGTCGCCGAGACCGGCCGGGTCCGGGCTCGTCCACCGTCCCAGCCACGCTGCATAGGAGCGCGCCCCGTGGTGGTACAGGCCCGTCTCCTCGTCCCGTTCCTTCCCCGTATACCGATAGCGCTTCGCCGTCTCCGTCTGGCTGCGCACCGCCTGACAGGTCGAGCTGCCGTAGGGCGCGTACTCCTCGTAGGAAATGATCTGCGCCTGTTCATCCAGCTCCAGGCTGGATGAGCCGAGGTGGTTGCCGAGCTGGTAGCGCATCAGCTCGGCCGGCGCCGGGTCGTCGGCCGCCACATCGAGCGTGCGGGTCTCCACCAGGGCGATCCGCTGTCCGCCGTCCATCACGTGCAGCGTCTCGCGTTCCAGAGTGGCGGTGCCGGCGCCGATGGGGCCGTTGTGTCTGCGGAAGATCTCGAAGCCGCCGAGGTAGATGCGCTCTTCAGTGAGACCCGGCGCCTTTTCCCACACCTTGCGCAGGCGCTGGCCCGAAGCGTCGTGGACGTAGAAGGCCGCGCCGCCGCCGCCCAGGTCGGTCCGGCATACCCGGTCCTTGTAGTCCCAGGACATGTTCGGTTCGGGCAACCCGCCGCCCAGGTGTGGCATGCGCACCATGTTGCCGTGGGCGTCGTGCTGGCAGGGCTCGTCCTGCGGCGGGTTGGCGCCGTTCGGGCTCAGCGTGGTGCGGCTGAGGCGGTTGCCGGTCTTGAGCAGTGCACCGCCGCTGCCGTCTTCGATCAGACTGGTTTCGGCGTAGTGGAAGACGCGTGTCCAGCCTGCATGCGCCGGGTCGCTGCCACGGTGCTGCATCTGCAGGAAGTTGCCGACGGCGTCATACACGTAGCGCTCGAGGTAGGTGCCCATGGCGTTGCCGTCGCCAGGATGGTCGAGCCGCGTGTGGAAGGTATTGAAGGCATCGGGCGCCGTCGGCGGATTCGGCGAGCCGCTGGTCTGCCCCAGGTGCTCGCGGCCGGTGGCTTCGATCAGGCGGTAGAGGGCGTCGTAGGTGAAGTCGTTGCTCGGCTCGACACGCCGGTTGCGGAAGTAGAAGGTCTGCTGTGCGTCGTCCTGGATGTGGGTGATGTTCCCGACGGGATCGTAGATGTAGCCCAGGCTCTGCAGGCTGTCCTGGGGAGATGTCTCCGCGCCCCGCCGTGTGGAGAGGTGGGTCAGGCGGAAGGTCTCCGCGTCGTAGCGGTAGACGGTGCTGGCGCCGTTTTTGTAATCGATCCGCTGGCGCCGGCCCTTGGCGTCATAGTCGATGTTGGCGACGCCGACCGGTGAGGTGGCTTCCACCGCCGGGTCCAGCAGGGCGGCGGGGTCCGCCGCGAGGCCCAGCCATACGTCCACCCGCTCCAGGAGATTGGCTTCGTTGAACACCGGCTGGATGACGTTGCGTTGGGCGCGCGCCAGGCTGCTGTGCGGCGCAATCGACTGGATGGGCCGGTTGAGCGCATCGTAGCGAGTGCTGCCCTCGAACGTTTCGTCGTCGAGCGACGGGCTCAGCAGCCAATCGGGGAGGGCGGTGTAATCGCTGACGAAGCGGCGTGTGCTGTGCAGCAGGTTGCCCTTGAGATCGTAGGCTTCGAGCGGACTTCCGAGGAGGGCATCGCATCGCGCATGGGTGGCCACGCCGGCGGAGTCGAAATGCCGGTAGACGCGGGTGCGCAGGTTCAGCGCCTCTGCGTTCGCCAGGCCTTCGCCGTATTCGATCCTGTCCACCAGGATGTCGAGGCCCAGGGTGCGCGGGTCGGAATCCGCGGTCGTGCCGCGAACGGACTGCCCGACGGGACGACGCAGCGCGTCGTAGGTGGTGACGAAGTTGTGGCCGCGGCTGTCCCAGAAGCGGATGGGCTTGCCGGTCACATCGTTCAACATCCAGCGCGCACCAGCCTCCATGCCGAGCTGGTGGATGCGGTTGCCGAGCATGTCGTAGGCGTAGCGCATCACGATGCGGCCGAGCGGATCGCCCGCCTGCTCGATGGCGTCGCGCACGGCGCGCTGGTTGCCTTCGATGTCCAGCTCGATGCGCGTCAGGAAGCTGTCTTCGGTGCCGTCGAGGTCATGGCCTGTGCACACGACGCGATTGCGCACCACGGTCAGGAAAGGGCGGCCCAGCGCATCGAAATACGCCGTGGCCGGCGTGTCGGCATGGGCCGCGGCGTGGATTGCCGCCGCCTGTTCGTGCGGGCCGAGGGCTCCGCCGAGACGCTGCGCGTGCCAGGTCTGCCAGGCGGGCGCGGGCGGGCTGGCGGGCAGACCTGCGAAATAGCGCGCCACGTAGCCCCGGATGTCGGGGTCGGTGCGAGGATCGCCAGTCTGCGCGTTGCGGGGTGCGCAGGTGTCATTGACGTCGTACGTGGTCTGCCGCCAGGGATCGAGCACCACCTTTTCGAACGTGTGGTTCGGGTGCAGCGTAGCGATGACGCGCTCGGCGGGATCGTAGAACAGCACCGGGCTGACGCCGGCCTGCACGCCGAGCTCGAAGCGGTGGGTCGCGCTGAAGAAGGGCTCGTACCGGCGGACCGGCTTGCCCTTGTTGTTGAAGACAGTCCAGCCGCTGCCGACCCAGCGCGGGTCGACGGCCGGGCCTCCCTCGACAACCGGCCCGGGCTCGGCCTGGATCTTCGTCTGGATTTCGCGGTCGAAGCCATCGGAGTAGGAGAAGCTGAGCTGGATCTCGAGTCCCTGCGGTGGCATCGGAGCGCTGAGGTGCGTCTCTCGCGCGAGCGTCGCGGCGCAGGGCGGTTGCCATTGAGTTGGATCGTCTGGATGCGCCTGCCGGGTGCGACGGAAGCGATCCAGGTCGTAGACGATCCGCGTGGTGGCGCCTTGCAGCAGCGCGGGCGCGCCGGCATGCGGGTCTGTCGCCTCGAAGAAATCATCGATCTGGGTTGGCGTCAGGTCGGTGACGAAGCCGGCCAGCGAGTCGCCTTCCACAGGTGCGGGCAGCGGCTTGCCCATTACGGCGCTGCCGGCCACCAGGCCCAGCGTGTCGAAGGCCACTTCGGTCTGGTTGCGGTTCGGGTCGCTCACGCGGCGCGGTTGCAGCACGCGGTAGTCGTTGGCGTCCACCGTCACACGATTGCCGAGCGCGTCGCGGGTTTCGACCATCAGCAGGTCGTGGGTGTCGAAGTCGACGAAGGCGTCCTGACCGAAAGGATCGCGGTGGCGGCGCGGCAGGAAGAAGTGCTGCCGGGCTTGTGCCAGCTCGGCGGCCGCGGAATCGCCGGGGTTGGCGGTGAAGAACGACTGCCCGGCAGGAATCCACCAGTGGTCGTCGACGTCGCTCGCAGGGAAGCGGCCAGCGGCCTCGAGCGTTTGCGCTCGCAGGTACCCGCCCTGGTGGCCGGCCTGGCCTCCGAGCACGGACGCCGGATCGGGGAGCAAGGCTTCCGGGGCCTGCCCCGCACGAGGGCGCTCAAAGACCTGCGCGAGCAGCCCCGGGGTCAAAGCGAGCTTGTAGCTCTCGCCGGGCAGGCCCAGCGGGTGCAGCACACCGAGCGGCAACAGGCTGCTCAGATCGTCGCTCCGGAAGAGCGTCCGCAGCCACTCGATGGGGCGCCGGCACGGGTTGGCGGTGGCCGCGGCCTCGTAGGCGACCTGGTCGGTGAATTTGTGGCGCAGGCGGCCGGCGGCATCGGGGTCCGGCTCCACCAGGTCCGCGGCCTGGAAGCGACCGGCCGGCCCGGTGGGCTCATAGCCGGTGAGCTCGAACGTGAGTGCCTCGCAGAGCCGCGGGGTGCGGTGCGTGCCGGCCAACTCGAGAGGGTTGGTGACAAGGTTTTCGGTATAGGTCAGCAGGGCGGTGGTTTGCCTGGTCTGATCGCTGGCGGTGAGCCCGGCGAGGCCCGGATTGGACACCTGCTGCACCTGCCCCTGTGCATCCACGACGCGGATCGTCGCGCGGCGACCGTAGCCGATGGCGGCTTCTTTCAATACGTTGCCGTAGGCATCGACCTCCAGAGTCAGCGCGTGCTGGATGCGCGCATCGGCCGGGTTGCGCTCGTAGTGGAAGCTGATGACCTCGCGGGCGTGGGAGAAGAAGACCGCGTGGCGGTTGGATTCCCTGCGTTGCACGGTCCGGATGCCGAAGCTCTGCTCGGTCACGGTGTACGGCGTACGGGCGCGTTGGACCTGGTCCGCCGTGGCGCCGGGCCCGGCGTCATCGGCATAGACCTCCTGGCGCAGCATCGAGCCCTTGAGGGCGCGGCAGGCTTCGCGCTCCTCGTCCAGGGTCAGGCCGACGGGAAGGACCGTGGCCGGCAGCAGGAGGGCCCGGGCTTCGGTGTCGGTCAGGCTGGGCTCGCGGAAGTACTCGCCCTGGTCGGTGGCGTTCAGCAGGCCGGCGAAGAAATCGTCCACGTGCTCGCGACCCTGGTAGAGGCCGGTATGGAACCAGGTTCTGGTGTGCACCGGCGGTACCTGCGACGCGTCGTCGAAATTGTCTCCTGGCGGGAATGCGCTGAAGGCGGAGAGCGCGCCGATCTGCTCGGTATCCCACTGCTCGACCATGCCGAAGCCGCGGAACTCGCGCTCCTCGCCGTCGAAATAGCCGTGGTGGTAGGCGTAGCGGGTGACGAAACGGTTGCGGCTGATGTGGTCGAGGATCTCGACGCGTTCGACCACATGCACCGGGAAGGGCAGCCGGGTGATCCACGGTCTGCCATCGCGCCGGTCCTGCAGATAGAACCTGGTGGACGAGGCATAGTGCACGCGGGTTTCGGCGCCCAGGTTGTTGATCGCCCGGATGAGCAGGTGCGGCTTCATCCCGCCGATCAGATCCACCGAACGCATCTGCCGCCGCGCATCGCCCGGCAGGGGCGACGACCAGACCAGGCAGGACGTGCCATTTCCTCGCAGATCGATCGGAACGACGGTCACGAGATCGTCCACGCGCGGGAAGACGCGCAGGATCCGGGAGGCGCTCCAGGCGTTGCCCGACTGGTTGAAATAGAGGCGCACGCCGTCGCGGTGCAGATAGAGGATGTCGGTGGTGCCGGTGCCGTCCACATCGGCCAGCCGGAGGCGCTTGGGATCGAACTGGTCCGGATGATCGAACCAGGGCGCGTTGTCCATCGTGACCTTGGCGCCGAACCGCCCGTAGCCGAGATTGGGCCAGTAGCAGACCTCGCCGTTGCGGACGCGCACCAGATCGGTCAGACCGTCGCCGCTCAAGTCGGCGAGATGGATCGATTCGGTGCCGTCGGCGAACGCCAGGCGAGGGCCTCTTTCTTCGTCGAGCGCCCGAGCCACGCGGCGGGCCGGGCCGAAGCCCTCCTCCGCCAGGGAGGCGTGCCACACGAAGGCTTCGTCTTCGCTGATCAGCACGTCGGCGTGTCCGTCACCGTCCAGATCCACGAACCTCAGATTGGGATCGCGCGGGTCGCGACCCAGGCGCGACGTGAAGGGACGGAAGGGCTCCCAGCCTTCCTCGGTGTCGTGCTCGTAGAGGCCGGGCAGCGGGCCACCCAGCACCACGAGATCGGGCTGCCCGTCCCCGGCGAGGTCCATGAGCTGCGCCCGCCCGCCGGCCAGCTCGAGGTTGGGCCGGGTCACGACGAGCTCGACCGGAGCGAATTCGACCGGCCGCTCGCTGATCGGGCTCACGTTGCGCTTGTAGAACCACGCGCCCGCCTGCTCGGCGAGGATGCCGGGAATGCCTTCGCCGTGCAGATCGGTCCATTGATAGCCGGTTCCGTCCATTCCGACCGGAAGGTTTTCGAGGCTCGCGGGATCGATGTCCTCGACCGTATCCTGAACGATCGGCTGGCTGTATTCATATTCGACCGGCGGCAGGCTGCGCTTCAGATAGCCGTCGCCGCTCCGGCGGTATCCGTTCTGGACGACGGCCCGCAGAAAGGTATGGATCGGGTTTGTGGCGTCCGCCGGATCCTGCTCATGGGAATAGGTGAAATCGGTCGAGCGCACCAGGCAGCCGTCGCCGACGTCCGGCTCCCCGGCGAAATGATGGAACATCAGCACCCGCCGGCACAGGCGGCCGGTGCGCACCTCGAAACCCGCCCGGTAGGACGAGAACGGATCGCCGCGGTAGGCCCAGGTGCTCGCGTCGTCCGGCGCCGGCGCCTCCGCGTCGTGCTCGCCGTAGTCGAAAACCACTTCGAACATCCAGCCGGCATTCTCGATCTGCGCGGCCGTCAGCAGCGGCGGCCGCTGCCCCGCGCCGTCCAGCAGGGACACGCGGTTGCCGTAGCGGATGCGCTTGAGATAGCGATTGGCCGTGCGGCGGAGATCGTCGCGGCCGCCCCGGTTGCGCTCGTGGGCGCGGGTCAGATCGACGCCCTTCCCATCCTCCGGCCGGTATTCGTAGAGAACGGCGTTGCCCTTGTCGTCCCGCGTCTCGCAGATCAACCAGGTGAAGATGCGCCCGGGCTCCACGGGATCGGCGATGCGGGCGTTCGAGTCCTTGCCGTACAGGGTGAGGACGTTGTCGCGCGACCAGGAGCGCCAATGGATGTCGCCGTCGCTCTGGCGGGTCCAGCGCTCGATGCGCGCGAAGAGCCCCTCGACGCGGGGGCGGTAGCGGCGAATCCGGCAGCCGTCCTGCTCTCGCTCGTCGAAGAGCGGCTTTCCCTGGGGATCGCGGACGACGTCGCCCGCCTCATCCTGCTGGAAGACCGGCACCAGGTCCTCGGCGCCGGAGAGAAGGCAGACGTCCGACTCCTCGGCGTCGCAGTACCGCGGCAGGCCTTTGTCCGTCTTGCGGGAGATGGCGGGAGTGGAGAGGGACCATCCAAAGCCGAACGGTCCGTTCCCGGAGCCGGAATCATAGGAGAGGGAGAGCTGAGGACCGAAACCCGAACGGCCGGGGCTGGTCGCCAAAGGCACCGACATGGAGCCCGTGCCGGTGACCGGATTGGCGGCGAATTTTTCGCCGATGCCGCGGATGGCCCCACCACCCTTGGGCAGAGTCAGCGTTGGAGGAGTGAGGGAAGGAGCCGAGGCCGCAGCTGTGGAGGGCGAGGAACGGCGTATGGAATCTGAATGACCAGACATGACAGCCCCACGCTCGGCCATGCCGAGCGCTGCCGCGCAAGGGGCCCCTGGATTGATGAGATGGTGGAGGTGGTGGGAGTCGAACCCACGTCCGAGAAACGCGTCCGAGAGCTTCTACGTGCGTAGCCCTCTGCTTTTAGTCTCGCCGCCCGCGTTTTGACAGAAGGCCACCAGCGCGAGCAGCCAGCCCGGTTCAATCCGAGCGCGGCACCGGGCGTCCCGCACCCTTCGATCTACTTTAAGTGTCATCCCGTCAGAGCGCCGCAGATCAGGGCCCCCTGGGAGACGTCACGGCCGTTTAATTAGGCCGCGAGAGCGAAGTTATCGTTCGCAGTTATGTTTGTTCCGTTTTGACGAGCGGAAACTCGACACGCAACCCACGTTCCGCTTTGTTCCCCGTCGAAACCGGTACACCCCCGAATTGCCAAAGAACCGCTGACAGGCACCAGTATAAACCATCTGGAGCCAAGGGGCATTCCCCTCAATCAGGTGGACCAGGCGGCGGGACGCCGCCGGCCTCGGCGGCCACGGCGGCCAGGAACTCGTCCGGACCGCTGGCGCGCAGGCGGGAGACCACCAGGAACCAGCCTCCGAGGGCGAGGATGGCGCCGAAGGGGGCGATCGGCAGGAGCTTCGGGAAGAACGGCCAGATCACCGAGAACACTCCGCCGGCCGCGGCGATCAGCAGGAACGCCACCGAGGAGGTCTGGACGTAGTGGGCCGACTCCTCGGCCCGGAAGACCACGCGCGACCCGTCGGGGATCGCCTCCACGGAGAGCGGTCCCGAGACGAGGCCGCGCCGGAGACCCGAGACGAACGGCAGGTGCAGCCGCCCCCCCATCCCCTGCCGGTCGAGCTCCGCCCCCCACGCCTCCACCGCGCGCGCCACCGCCGCCAGCACCAGGTCCGGCGGCTCGCCGAGGTCGATCTCGTGCTCCCGGATCTCCTGGGCCATGCGTCAGGCGGCCTTTTCTTCGAGGACTTCTTCGAAGAACGCTTCGACCACGGCGAGGAAGCTCTCGACGTCGGGGATCTGGTTGATGTCCTGCCGCAGGCGGCGGCCGTTCGGCAGGCCGTGGGTGTACCAGCCGGTGAATTTGCGCAGCTTGTGGAGCGCGTACTTGGACGGCTCGCGCTCGGCGACCATCCGGAAGTGACCCAGGACCAGGTCGCGGCGGTCCTCCAGGGTGGGCTCGGTCACGCCGCTGCCCGCCATCCGCGCGGCGATCTGCCGGAAGATCCACGGATTGCGGGTCGCGCCGCGGCCGACCATGACGCCGTCGCAGCCGGTTTCGGCGAGCAGGCGCAGGGCGTCCTCGGGCTCGCGCACGTCGCCGTTGCCGATCACCGGGATCGACAGGGTCTCCTTGAGGCGGACGAGGTGCGACCAGTCGGCCTCGCCGGAGAACATCTGGCGGGCGGTGCGGGCGTGCATGGCCACGGCCTGGACCCCGTTCGCCTCGCAGATCCGCCCCAGCTCCAGGTAGTTGCGCCGGCCGTCGTCCAAGCCCAGGCGGAACTTGACGGTGAGCGGGATGGAGATGGCGTCGCGCACGGTGCGGATGATCGTCTCGGCCAGTTTGGGGTCGCCCATCAGGGCCGCGCCGGCACACCCCTTGAGCACCTTGTTGGCCGGGCACCCCATGTTGATGTCGCAGATGTCGGCGCCGAGCTCCTGGACGACGACGGCGGCCTCGCGCATGGCGACCGGGTCCGATCCATAGATCTGGATGGCGAGCGGGCGCTCTTCTTCGCTGAAGTACATCAGCTCGCGGGTCTTCTGGTTGCCGTTGACGATGGCCTTGGAGGAGATGAACTCCATGGATACGACGCCCACGCCGCCGATCCGCCGGACGATGAGACGGAAGTCACGATCGGTCACTCCGGCCATTGGAGCGAGCCAGAGCGGAGGATCGACGCGGACGGTCCCGAGCAGCACCATACGGCGGATTGTAACGCGGGGAGGGGGCCTCACCCTTCCTGCCGCGCCGCCCATCCGACGAGGAGCGCCACCAGGGCTCCGATGACAGCCCACTGCAGGCCTCCGGCGAGGAGGCTCCAGAGGAGGAAGGCCCCGCCTTCGAGCTGCGCGTAGAGGAGCGCGGTCGGGAAGTCGAGCCAGAAGATCACGTTGCCGCGGCCGAAGAACCCCCAGGTGCGCCAGACCCAGAGGACGGTCAGGGTGTGCAGGACGGCGCCGGTCAGGGCGGATCCGAGGACGGGTCGCCACGAGCTCCTCATGGTGCGGCCTCCCAATCCGCGGCCAGCCGGAAGCCGTAATCGCTGTAGCGCAGAGCGGGGGCGATGGCCGAGCGCGCGGCGCAGCGGCTGGCCTTGACCTCGTGCCGCCAGGAGCCGCCGCGCGAGGCGCGCCGGGTGCCGCGCTCGGGCCCGCGGGGATCGTCCTCGGGGGAAACCTCGTAGTAATGCGCGTCGTACCAGTCGAGGCACCATTCGTGGACGTTCTCGCCGAGACCGAGGAAACCCAGGGGATGGAGAGAGGGATAGGCGTCGACCGGCTCCGGACCGCCCTGCCAGCGCCGGCCGTAATCCGGCAGCGACTCGGGAGGCTCGTCCCCCCAGGGCCAGACCACCTCGCGGCCGGCCTTGGCGGCGTGCTCCCACTCCGCTTCCGTCGGGAGCCGCACGGCCGCGCCGAGCCGCCCGCCCAGCCAGGCGCAGAAGTCCCGGGCGTCGTCCCAGGACGGGCCGACCGCCGGCATGCGCGGGTGCGCGAACGCCGGATCGCCCCAGAACGGCGGCGCCGGATGGCCGGTCGCGTCGAGGAAGGCCTGGTACTCCTCCCGCGTCACCTGCGCGCGGGCGAGGAGGAACGGCCGCACCCTCACCCGGTGGCGGGGGTTCTCGTTGTCCCGCGGTCCGCCGCCCATCCAGAAGCTCCCACCCGGGACCGTGATCCACTCCATGACCGCAAGCATATCGATATGATCCCCCTCGTGGCATGGTTCAAGGAATGGTTCGGCGAAGAGTACCTGGAGCTGTACTCCCATCGCGATGCGCCGGAGGCCGAGGCCCACGTCGACTTCGTCGAGCGCTGCCTGGGCGGCCCGCGGCCCGGCGCCGTCCTCGACCTCGCCTGCGGCGCGGGCCGCCACACCCTCGCCCTGCGCCGCCGCGGCTACCGCGCGCTCGGTGTCGACCTGTCTCTGACCCTCCTCGTCCACATGCAGGGTCCGAAGGTGGCCGGCGACATGCGCCGCTTGCCGTTCGCCGCCGGGAGCTTCGACTGGGTCTTGAACTTCTTCACTTCGTTCGGCTACTTCGAGCAGGAACGGGAGAACTTTCTCGTGCTCGAGGAGATCGTGCGCGTCCTCACCCCGGGCGGCCGGTTCCTCATCGACATCATGAATTCCGGACCGGTGCTGGCGGACTTGAAGCCTCGCGAGAGCCAGGAGCTCGACGGCGGACGCCATGTCGAGATCGAGCGCTGGTTCGACGCCGCCAGGAAGCGGGTCAACAAGCGCATCGCCGTGCACGACCCCGGCCGGCCCCCGCGCGCGTTCCTCGAAAGCGTGCGCGTCTACCAGCCCGACGAGGTGGTCATCGGCCTGCGCTGGGCCGGCCTCGAGGTCGACCACCTGTTCGGCAATTTCCACGGAGACCCCTACGAGCGTGACAGTGAACGCCTCATCCTCGTCGGTTTCAAGCCGGTCTGAAACGCTGCGGGTCGACCTGGCGGCCGAGGGTCTGCTCCCTTCTCTCCCGGCCGCCTTTCTGGCCGGCCGCGATCTCGACCTGCTCGCCCCCTTGCGCTTCGTCGCCCCCGGCGCGCGGCCTTCCGGGCCGGCCCGCCCCGGCGCCCGCCGCGAGCTCGCCCGGAGCTGGCCGTGGCCAACCGTGGCTACGGCCACCCCGAGGCCGACCGGCTCGCCCGCAAGCTGGCGGACCCGGCCACCCGGGTGGTCGTCACCGGCCAGCAGCCCGGCCTCCTCGGCGGGCCGCTCTACGCGTTCGCCAAAGCCGTGGCCGCGGCGCGCTGGGCCGCCGAGCTGGAGGCCGTGGGCGAGCCGGCGGTCGCTGTCTTCTGGGTGGCGACCGAGGACCACGACTGGGCCGAGATCTCGGCGGCCGTCGTGCCGACTCCGGACGGCCTGCGCACCCTCGACCTCGGCCCCGATCCGGAGCCGCTCGCGCCGGCCGGGATGCGCGCCTTGGGCCCCCAGGTCGCCGAAGTGCTCGCCGCGCTCACGGAAGCGATCCCCGGCGAGCGCTACGGCGAGTGGCTCGCCCAGGTGGGCCGCTGGTACCGCCCGGACGCCCGCTTCGGCGAAGCGTTCGCCCGCCTGATGGCCGGCCTCCTCGGGGCGCGATGTCCTCTCCTTCTCGACTCCATGCACCCGGCGCTCAAGGCTGCCCAGCGTCCCTGGCTGCGGCGGGTCATCGAGCGCCGCGCGGAGATCGACCGGGCGCTGGAGCGGCAGGATTCTCTCGTGGAAGGCCGCGGCCACTCGCTCCAGGTGAGCCCGCAGCGCGGCGGATCGAATGGCGCGGCGACGCGGCCTGGGCGCTGCGCGGCCGGGAGGAGGGCGGCGGGAGCGTCGACGAGCTGCTGCAGATCGTCGAGGAGAACCCCGGCGTCGTCTCCCCCGGCGTTCTCGCCCGCGGGGCGATCCAGGACGCCGTGCTCGGCACGTTTCTCCAAGTCCTCGGCCCGGGCGAGATCTCCTACATGGCGCAGGTGTCGGCGGTCTATCCGGTCTTGGAGGTCGAAGCGCCGTGGGTTGCGCTGCGTCCGCAGACCCTGGTCCTCGAAGGGCACCAGGTCGAGAAGCTGGAGGAGTTGGGGATCGGCCTCGCCGACCTCCTCGGCGACCGGCAGCGGCTCGACCGCGCCCTGGCAGAGGAGAACGGCGGCGACTTCGTGGCCCCGGTCCGCGCCCGCATCGAGGCGGCGCTGGCTGAGCTCCACGGCGCCGCGCTCGCCGCCGATCCCAACCTGGAGCGGCCGTACGAGAAGACCTGCGAGCAGATCCTGCGCGCCCTCGACACGTTCGGCGACAAGGCGATCGCCGCCGCGGCGCGGAAGAACGAGGTGAGCGCCCGGCGGGTCGACCAGCTGCGCGAGACCTGCCTCCCCCTCGGGCGCCTGCAGGAGCGCGTGGTGGCCGCGGCGCACTTCCAGGGCAAGTACGGCGAGCGCTTCGCCGACAGCTTCTGGGAGCAGATGGATCTCGATCCGCGGTTCCTCCAGGTGATCTCGCCGGCGCGGAAGGAAGGGTGGTCATGAAGCTCGACGTCCTCGCGATCGGCTCGCACCCGGACGACGTGGAGCTGGGCTGCGGCGGCACCGTGGCCCTCCTCGCGCAGCAGGGGCGGAAGGTCGGGATCCTCCACTTGACCCGCGGCGAGCGCGGCACCCGCGGCACCCCCGAGGGACGGCGGCAGGAGGCCGAGCGCGCCGCCGAGGCGCTGGGCGCGGCGGAGCTCGCTTTCCTCGACTGCGGCGACGGTGCGCTGCGCGCCGGCGAGGCCGAGGAGGACGCCCTCATCGAGGTCCTCCGCCGCTTCCGCCCCGAGCTCGTCCTCGGGCCGACCCCGCGCGACCGCCATCCGGACCACGCGCGTTCCCACCAGCTGGTGGCCGCCTCCTGTTTCTATGCGGGGCTGGCCAACCGCGGCCCCGGCGGGCCGCCGCACCGGCCGGCCGCGGTCTTCTCCTACATGCAGCACGACCCGTTCGATCCGACCTTCATCGTCGACGTCACCGCGGTGTGGGAGCGCAAGATGGAGGCCCTGGCCGCCTACCGCAGCCAGCTCTTCCAGCCCGGCGCGGAGAAGAGCCCTATCAATAAGGAAGAGGACGGCCAGCCGATGACCAAGGTGGCGAGCCGGGAGTTCCGCCTGGCGGTCGAGGGGCGGGCGCGCCATTTCGGCCTGATGATCGGCGCCGAGCTGGGCGAGCCGTTCTGGAGCCGCCTCCCGCTCGCCGTGGGCGATCTGTTGACGGTGCTTCCGGGAGGTCTGCGATGAGGATCGGCATCAGCTGTTATCCGACCTATGGCGGCTCGGGGATCGTGGCGACCGAGCTGGCCATGGCGCTCGCCGGCGGCGGCGACGAGGTCCACGTGATCAGCTACGCCCTGCCGTCGCGCCTCACCCTCTGCAACCCGCGGATCTTCTTCCACGAGGTGGTGACGCCGCGCTACCCCCTGTTCGACCAGTACCCGCCGTACTCGCTCGCCTTGACCACCAAGATGGTCGAGGTGGCCCGCCACCAGCACCTCGACGTGCTGCACGTGCACTACGCCGTGCCGAACGCGGTGTCGGCCGTCCTCGCCCGCGAGATCCTGGCGCCGCAGCCGCTCTCGGTCGTGACCACCCTCCACGGCACGGACGTGACCCTGGTCGGGGCCGACCCGAACTACCTGGAGACGACCCGCTGGGGGGTCACCCAGAGCGACGCGGTGACCGCGGTCTCGGAGTCGCTCCGCCGGCAGACCAGCGAGCAGCTCGGCGTCGAGAGCGCGATCGAGGTGATCCCCAACTTCATCGATCCGGCGCGCTACGAGCAGGCGCGGAGCGGGCCGGGAGCGCGGCGCTGGGCCGAGCCCGGGGAGCGCCTGCTGGTCCACATCTCGAACTTCCGGCCGGTGAAGCGGGTTTTGGACGTGGTCGAGACCTTCCGCCGGGTCTACCGGCGGATGCCCGCGATGCGCCTCCTCATGGTGGGCGACGGTCCGGAGCGCGGCCGGGTGGAGCAGCACTGCCGCGAGAACGGCCTCTGCCACGCCATCACCTTCGTCGGCAGCCTGCCGCTGATCGAGGAGGTGCTGGTGGGGGCCGACCTCTTCCTGCTCCCGTCGGAGTCGGAGTCGTTCGGCCTGGCCGCCCTGGAGGCGATGTCCTGCGAGGTGCCGGTGATCACCACCAACGCCGGCGGCCTGCCCGAGGTGGTCGTGCACGGTGAGAGCGGCTTCCTCTGCCCGGTCGGGGACGTGGACGGCATGGCCGAGGCCGCGCTGCGCCTTCTGGGCGACGAGCCGCAGCGGCGCGCCTTCGGCGAGGCGGGGCGCCGGCGGGCCGTCGAGGTGTTCGGCCAGGAGCCCATCGTGGCGCGCTATCGCTCTCTCTATGAGCGGGTGAGCGGACGCTCCTGAATGCCGTCCTACCCGAGCCCCGCCGGCGAGGCGCGCGCCGAGATCCGCGAAAAGGGCTCGCGCTTCCTCGCCATCCTCGGTCCGGCCGCGGACGAGGAGGCGGCCCGGGCGCGGCTCGCCGCCGTCGCGCGCGAGTTCCCGGACGCGACCCATTGCTGCTGGGCCTGGCGGCTCGGCGATCCGCCGCGCGAGCGGAGCTCGGATGCGGGGGAGCCTTCGGGCACGGCGGGGGTGCCGATCCTCCAGGTGCTGCGCGGCTCCGGTCTCTCGGACGTCCTCGCCGCGGTCGTCCGCTGGTTCGGCGGCACCAAGCTGGGCAAGGGGGGGCTCGCCCGGGCTTATGCCGCGGCCGCGCGCGAGGCGCTCCCGCTGCTGCCGGTCGCTGTCCGCGTGCCCACGGAGCGCCTCGTCCTCCGCCTTCCTCATGAGAAGGTCGGCGCGGTGAAGCGCCTGGTCCATCCGCCCGCGGTCGAGCTGGAGGCCGAGGAGTACGGCGAGGAGGCGCGCCTCGTGCTCGCCGTCCAAGAAGAAAGAATGGCGTCGTTGCGCGCGAGTCTGGCCGATCTGGGAATCCACGATGTTAGACTGAACCAGGACATAGGAGATATTCAATGAGCGAACCTGGTGTTCCGCCGCCACCGCCGACCTACAATCCGCCGCCACTCCCTCCGACCGGCGCTCCCACGGTCAGCCCGAACCGGAGCCTGATGATCGTCCTCTCCTACCTCTCGATCCTCTTCCTCATCCCGCTGCTCACGGAAAAGGACGATCCCGAGGTGCAGTGGCACGCCAAGCACGGCATGGTGATCACGATCGCCGAGATCATCCTGTGGGTGGCTCTCGTGATCGTCGGGATGATCCTCAACAACATCCTGGGTGGCCTCGGATGCATCATGGGCCTCGTGAGAACGTTCCTCCTCCTGGGGTTCCTGGTCCTCCGTATCCTCTGTATCCTGAAGGGGGTCAACGGCCAGCGGTTCATCATCCCGGTGCTCACCGACTACGTGAGCCGCTTCTAGGAGAGACGTGCGACCGCGGTCCAGCTTCGGCCTCTGGGTCCTGGCCGGGCTCGCGGCCCTGGGAGCCTTCCTCCTCTTCCGCGTCTGGGTGCCGGCGCCGGGCAGTCAGAACACCGTCTGCCTGCTGCGCCGGCTCACCGGCCTCCCCTGTCCCGGCTGCGGCATGACCCGGGCCTTCGCCCACCTGGCGAAAGGCGAGTGGGCGGCCGCGGCGTCGGACCACCTCCTGGCCTTCCTTCTCGCTCCGGAGCTGGGCCTCGCCTGGCTCGCTTGGGGCGCCGCCCTCGCCCGCGGCCGGCGGCTCCGCCTCGCGGCGCCGTTCGACGCCGTGGTGCTCGCCCATGTGGCCGTGCTGGTCGCCTTCTGGCTCGGCCGGCTGTCGACGGGGAGGCTCCCCTGGTGACCCGCCGCCGGCGCTGGATCGCCGCCGGGATCGTCCTGGCGCTTCTCGCCGTGGACTTCGCGCTCCCCCCGCAGAAGCAGGTGAGCGCCCGCCTCCTCGTGGGGGCCATCCACCTTTATCAAGCCACCCTCTCACCCCTCCTCGGCAAGTCCGGAGTCCGCTGCCGCTTCACACCCACCTGCAGCCACTACGGCGAGATGGCGATCCGCAAGTACGGGACCCTCAAAGGGACCGCAAAGACCGTCTGGCGGATCGCCCGCTGCGGCCCGTGGACCCCGGCGGGCACCGTCGACTACCCCTAGACCGCGGAGCGGACGATCCGCTCCCAGGAATCGGTGGCCGCTCCGTGGAGCGGACGGTCTGTACCGCGGTGCGGGTGATCTGGACCTCGGAACAGATGGCCTGGACCGCGGAGCGGACGACCTGGACCACGGAGCGGGTCGTCCGGACCGCGAGGCGAGGGCTTGGACCGCGGAGCGGGTCGCCTGGACCGGGGGGCGGGCCGTCCGGACCGGGGAGCGGGAGGCTCGAGAACGGCTTCTGCTGAGATCTTTTCAGCGTTACGCCTGTCTCTCCAAGCTCGTTTTCGGCGAGTGAAAGAATCGAGCCCCGTTTTCCCACTTCTTATGGGCTGGAGAGGGGACACCAGCCCATGCCACCCTATGACCGGCTCTTCAAGAGCCTGCTCCGCGCCTTCCTACCCGACCTCCTGCGCCTCGTGGCGCCGGGGGTGGCGGCGCGCCTGCGCCTCGGCCGCGTCACCTTCCTCGACAAGGAGCTCCTGGCCGAGGTCCAGGGCGGCGGGAGGCGGGAAGCAGATCTCCTGGCGAGGATTCCGAGCCGGGAGAGAGGGGCTCTGCTCGTCCACGTCGAGATCGAGGCGCGGGCGCGCCGGGCGATGCCCCAGAGGCTCCGGGCCTATGCGCTTCGCATCCAGTCCCTCTATGACGGCCAGCTGCTCAGTATCCTCCTGAATCTCCGCGGCGGCCCTCCGGGAATCCAGCGGGTCCGCGTCACGGGAGCGATTCCGGAGCCCGAGCTGCCCAGCTTTCAGTACATCGCTTTCGGACTGGCCGGCTGCGACGCGGCAGAGTACCTGGACCGGCCGGAGCCTCTCGCCTGGGCGCTGGCGGCGGTCATGCGCTCCGGCTCGCTGAGCCGGGCCGAGCACAAGCTCGCCTGCCTCCGCCGGATCGCCGCGGCCCGCCTGAAGCCGGAGCGGAAGCTCCTTCTCAGGAATTTCGTCGAAGAGTATCTCGCCTTGACCCCGGAGCAGGAGGAGGAGTATAAACTTCTCACTGCCCGGAACCCGAACCGGGAGGTACGAGACATGTGGATGACCTGGTCGGAAAAGATTGAGGAGAAGGGCCGGAAGGAAGGCCTCCTGCTCGGTCAGGAGAAAGGTCTGGAGAGGGGCATGCAAAAGGGGCGGACGGAAGGCGAGCGGGAAGGCGTGCGCAAGGTTCTTCTCCTCCTTCTCGCGCAACGGTTCGGACCGCTGTCCGAAGCGGTGCGCGGCCAGGTGGAGGCGATCACCTCGACACGCCGCCTGACCTCCCTGGCCGGCAAGGTCCTGACCGCCCGCTCGCTGCGCGACCTCGGTTTCTGCTGAGCATGGCCGCCCCGGTTGACAAACCGGGGGCCGCGTGGCCATGCTCGGCGGGATGGAGGAGCGCTTGGATACGGAGCGGATCGATTATCCCCGGATCATTCAGGAGGCATATCGGGATGTGGTGCGGCGGGTTCTGGCGCAGGTGGCCGAGCATGGCCTGCCCGGCGAGCACCACTTCCTGATCGCGTTCCGCACCCAGCACCCCGGCGTGCGAGTACCGCCGTTTCTTCGCGACATGTATCCGGACGAGATCAAGGTCATGCTCCAGCACCAGTACTGGGATCTGGAGGTCGACGAGGAGGCCTTCTCGGTGACGCTCAGCTTCAGCGCGGCACGCCAGCGGCTGACCGTTCCGTTCGCCGCGGTGACGGCGTTCGTCGATCCCTCTGTCGAGCTCGTGCTCCGCTTCGAGCTTCTAGGACAGGCCCCGGCGGCTCCGGCTCCGGTGACCGCCGCGGTCGCGCCCGCCGCGGACGGGGACGCGGAATCTCCGGAGCGCTCGGCGGAGGTCCTGCGCTTCGACCCGTCGCGCCGGAAATAGGCCGGCGGCGGATGTCCTGAAGGCGGGACGGCGGCGTCCTCCACAGCCCTCGCTCCGCCCCGTCTGCCAGGGGCGGCCGAGGGGAGCAGGGCCATGGCATCGCCCTTGCTCTTCCCTGATACCGGAGAACGAGAAGGAGCTCCGTCATGTCGACAACGAAATTTACCAGCGCCCTGACTGCGATGATCTGTGCCGCGGCGCTGTTGCCGATCGCCTGCGGCCGCAACACGGACACCGAAAAACCGCGTTCCGCCGAGCTTCAACCCGCGCCCGTACAGGCGCCCGCGCCGGCCCAGCCGGAGGCCGTTCCCACACCGGCCGCCCCGCCGCCTGCCGCCGAGCTTCCGGCGGAGCGCTCGGTCGAGGCGCACGAGCAGGTGACCGCCGCCGAGCGCGAGGACCTGACGGCCCGCCAGCGCGAGCTCGACCGGCGCGAGGCCGATCTCGCCCGCCGCGAGCGCGCGGCTGCGCACCGGCAGGCGTCCGCCAAGCGGCCGGCTCCGTTGCCGGCCGAGCCCCGCGAGACGGCGCCGGCCCCGGAGCCGGAGACCGCCGCCCCGGCTCCCGAGCCCGAAGAGCCCCGCGCCGAACAGCCGCTGCCCGAGCCCGAGCCGCGCCCCGAGCCGGCCACCGTGGAGTCGGGCACCGTCCTGCGGGTGGAGCTCCTCGAGACGCTGTCCAGCGAGAGCAGCCGGCCCGGTGAGACCTTCCGCGCCCGGGTCGACCGCGACATCGAGCAGGACGGCCGCGTCGTCATCCCCGCCGGCTCCGAGGTGGTGGGCGAGGTGACCGAGGCCGTGCCGCTGAAAAAGGTGGGCGGCCAGGCCAAGCTCGCCGTGCGGTTCACCGACCTGGTGCTCCCGTCGGGCTCCTCGGTACCGATCGAAGCCTCCTTCGTCGGCCAGGGGCGGAGCGAGACCGGCCGCGACGCCGCCACGATCGGCGGCTCGGCAGCCGGCGGCGCCGTCCTCGGGCGTGTCCTCAGCAAGGGCAACCGCTCCAAGGGGGCGGTGATCGGCGCGATCATCGGCGCCGTGGTCGGCACCGCGGTCGCCTCGCGCACCCCCGGGGAAGAGGTGACCCTCGGCAAGGGCGACGTGGTCGACATCAAGCTCGATCGTCCGGTGGAGGTGCGGGTGCGGCGGTAGGGGGCTCGAATCTTTTCCCCCCTCGCGTTGTTTCTCCGCTCATGAGTGTGAGCGAGCCCTTGTCTTCTCTCCCCCGCCGGCCGGCGCGCGCCGGCCTTTATGGGGGTCTCGTTTCTTCCAAGCAGCGCTTGCCGGTGCGCGAGCCCGGCGAGGTCCCGGGAGCTCCGCCGAAGAAGCCCCTCGCCCTGCGCGTGGTCTTGGGCGATGCCGCCGAGCTGGTGAAGGCCCGCAAGGGGCGCCTCGCCCTCGGGCTGGTGCTGATGGCGATCAACCGGCTGTGCGGGCTCATCCTGCCCGGCACCACCAAGTACCTGCTCGACGACGTGATCGGCAAGCACAACCGGCAGATGCTGACCCTGCTGATCCTTGCCGCCGGTGCCGCGACCCTCCTCCAGGCGATCACCGGCTTCGCCCTGTCGCAGGTCCTCGGCAAGGCCGCCCAGCGCTCGATCACCGAGATGCGCCGCACCGTGCAGTGGCACGTCAGCCGGCTGCCGGTCCGCTACTTCGAGCAGACCAAGGCGGGCGCCCTCCTGTCGCGCGTGATGAACGACGCCGAGGGGATCCGCAACCTGGTGGGCAACGGGCTCGTCGAGGTCGTCGGCGGCATGGTGACGGCGGTCTTCGCCCTCGGCATCCTCTTCTATCTGAATGCGAAGCTCACGTTCATCGCGATCGGCGTCCTGTCGCTCTTCGGGTTCGTCCTGCAGCGCGCCTTCAAGACGCTCCGGCCGCTCTTCCGCGAGCGCTCGCGGATCAACGCCGACCTCTCCGGCCGGCTCACCGAGTCGTTCTCGGGGGTCCGGGTGGTCAAGGCCTACAGCGCCGAGCGGCGCGAAGCCCTGGTCTTCGCCAAGGGGGCGCACCGGCTGTTCCGCAACGTCGCCAAAACGATCACCAGCTTCTCGGCGATCGGGTCGGCGTCCACCCTCCTCCTCGGCATGGTCGGCATCGCCATGATGGGGGTCGGCGCCAACGAGGTTCTTTCCGGGCGGATGACGGTGGGCTCGTTCTTCTCCTTCACCCTCTATCTGGGCCTCCTGGTCGGCCCGGTGGTGCAGGTGGTCAACATCGGCAGCCAGATCACCGAGGCCTTCGCCGGCCTGGAGCGCATCCGGGAGATCCGCACCGAGATCGCGGAGGATGCGGACGAGGCCTCCCGGCGACCGCTTTCGCGGATCGAGGGGCGGATCGAGCTGCGCGACGTCTGGTTCGAGTACAAGGAGGATGCTCCGGTCTTGCGCGGCGTCTCCCTGGTGGCCGAGCCGGGCACCTCGATGGCCCTGGTCGGCCCCTCGGGGTCGGGGAAGAGCACGCTGATCGGCCTGATCGCCGCCTTCCACCGTCCGACGACCGGGACCGTCCTGGTCGACGGGCAGGATCTGTCCGCGGTCCGGCTCCACGACTACCGCTCGCACCTCGGCGTGGTCTTCCAGGACAACTTCCTGTTCGACGGGACGGTCTACGAGAACATCGCCTACGCGCGGCCCTACTCCTCGGACGAGGAGGTGCTGCGGGCCGCCCGCATCGCCCGCTGCGACGACTTCGTGCAGAAGCTGGCCGACGGCTACGAAACGATCGTCGGCGAGCGCGGCGTCAAGCTCTCGGGCGGCGAGCGCCAGCGGGTGGCGATCGCCCGCGCCATTCTGGCCGATCCGCGGATCCTGATTCTCGACGAGGCGACCTCGTCGCTCGACAGCGAGAGCGAGGCGCTGATCCAGGAGGGCCTGGCGGAGCTGATGAAGGGGCGGACCACCTTCGTCATCGCGCACCGGCTGTCGACCATCCGCAAAGCGGACACGATCCTGGTCCTGGAGCAGGGGCAGATCGTCGAGCGGGGCCGCCACGAGGAGCTCCTCGCGCTCGGCGGCCGCTATCACTCCCTCTACACCCGGCAGTACAACCTGGAGTCGAACCTCTTCCGCAACCCCGGCGAGGCCGAGCCCGAGGAGGAGAAAGAGAAGCCGAAGGCCACGGCCGACGCGGCGGTGGCGGGCGGGCAGCGGTTGCCGCGGATGGCGGTCTAGTTCACCAGCCGGTTGAATCCCTGCCGCCGCTGCACCAGCTTCGGCTGGTCGGGGGTGCCGAAGAACCCCTGGTGGCCCGAGGCGTCGGTGGCGACGACGTAGAGCTCCACGGTGCCGTTGCGGTGGACCTCGGGCGGGATCTCCACCGTGTAGCCCAGGGGGGACCTCTCCAGGGGGAGCTCGCGCATGCGGCCGCCTTCGGGCCGAGCCATCACCTCGATGCTCTGCACCCGGTAGTCGTCGGTCACCCGGAAGCTCAGCCGGACGAGCTGTCCGCGGTCGTAGTCGAGGAAGTAGCCGTCGCGCAGGACGATCTGCGGCGGCTGCCGGTCGAGGACCGCGAGCTGGTCCTGGAGCCGCTTGCGGAAGTTGGCGAGCTGCGCCGCGAGATGCGGCACCGGCACGACCCCTTCCATCCTCGCCAGCCCCTCGTCGGGCTTGCGCCGGCGCTCGGCGGCGGGGAGCGTCGTCGCCAGGAGCTCCTCCTGCGCGGCGGTCTCCTGGCGCGCCTTCAGATAGAGGTCCGACCGTTCGCGCGCTGACTGGCGTTGCGGCCAGTAGCGCAGCACCGGATCGAGCCGGACCACGGCCTCGTCGTACTTGCCGTCGCGCGCCAGGCTCTCCGCCTGGGCCTCCAGGGCGCTGGCGGCCTGCTCGCGGAAGCCCTGCGGGTCGCTGACGCCGGGGAAGTCCTTCTCCAGAGCGGCGAAGATCTCGAGCACCTCGGTGTCAGCCTGGCGGGCGGCGGCCTGCTCGATCGCGGCGTAGCGGTCGAGAAGGCTCCGCCCGCGCGCCAGATCGGCCCGGATGGGCTCGGGGAGCGACGCCTCGCCTTGCGCGTCGGCGGCCCAGACCGCGAAGCGGAGCTTTTCCAGGTCCGCCTTCTTGAGCCCCTGCGCGAGCGTGTCCGGCAGCCGGTCGGCGCCGATCCGGGCGAGTGCCTCCTGCGTCGCCGAGAGAGCGCGGCACCCGGCAGGGGAGAGGTTCCTCTGGTCGGCGGCGTTGAGCGAGCCGAGCGCCTGGAGCGCGCTCTCCCAGCGCTCGTCGGCCATGGCCGCCTCCGCCTCGGCGAGGACCTCGGCGGCGGGACGGCGGGGCGGCGGCGGGATCTCCGGAGCCGCCACCTGCGGCGTGTCCGGCGGCGCGGTATTCCGGCCGAGCCACCAGAAGGTCCCCGCGGCGGCGAGGATCAGGGCGGCGGCCAGCGCGAGGAGCACGCCGGGCCGCAGCAGCGGGTTGCGCTTCGGCGGCGGCGGCGCGACCGAGGCGCTCCCCGCTCCCCGGAAGGGGACGACCCGACCCGACGGCGGATCGGCAGTGGGCGCGGCCGGCGCCGGGGGGGCGGAGGCGAGCGCGTCCAGGACGTCGTCGTCGACGGACGGGAGCAGCTCCAACCCCTCGCCGGGAAGCGGCTCGGGCGCGGCGGGCTCCGGCGGAGGCAGCGGGGCCGGCGGCGGCGGCACCAGATGGGCTCCCAGCGCCCTCCGGAAGGCGTCGCGGATCTCCTGATGGGACGGGCGCCCGGCCGGATCGCGCCGCAGGCACCGCTCCAGGGTCTGCCGGAAGAGCTCCGAATTCTCCAGCTCCAGGCTGAGCGCGAACGGCATCTGCGCGGACGGCGGGTCGTCCGAGGCCACGGTGATCCCGAGCACCCGGCAGGCGGTCTGCGCGAAGGCGAGGAGGTCGGCGCGCGGGTCGGCCGGCTCGCCCTCCGGCGCGCGGAAGAGACCGCTTCCCAGGCCGAGGATCTTGATCTGCTCCGCCGGGAGCGCACCCACGACCAGGAAGTTGTCCGGCGCCAGGTTCCGGTGCGCGACGCCGCGGCGGGCCAGGGCTTCGAGGCCGTCGAGCGCCTGAGCCAGCAGGCCGAGCAGGCGCTGCGGCGGACCGGAGAGGGCGTCCAGGGTCTTCCCGTCGAGCAGCTCCATCACCAGGAAGGCGCTGCCGTCCGTGGTGAGCCCCGCATCGGTGACCGCCGGCAGGCTCGGCTCGCGGAGCGATTCGAGGACCGCTCCGAGCTTCTCCAGCTCCGGCGCCTTCTGCACCAGGAGCTGCGGCGAGGCGACGGTGATCAGCTTCACCGCCACCTCCTGCCCCGTGCGGTTGTCGGTCGCCCGCAGGACGGTCCCTCCCCGGCTCGAGCGCAGGATCTTCTGCAGGGTGTAGCGGTCGGTCAGCTCACGAAAGTGGGTCATAACCTGTCGCAGAGGCTTTCAGAGAGATCCAGTATAGACGAGGAGCTATTATCCGGGGATCAAGGCTGGAATAAAACCGGCGCTCTCCCGATTCCAGCCAGCGGAGCACCCGTCATGCAGTCAGCCATCGCGAAGCACGCCCTCTGGATTTCTCTGGTCCTCGCCCTGGCCGTCGCGGCGCCTCCGCCTCCCGCGGCAGCGGTCGAGGCCTCGCCCTACGGCATCAACATCCACGCCCCCATGGGGAGCGATCTCGCCGCCCTCCTCGACCGCGTGCAGGCCGCGGGGATTGGCTGGGTGCGGATCGACTTCATCTGGGCCTGGGTCGAGCCGTCGCGCGACCAGCTCGACTGGAGCGTCTACGACGCCATCGCCGCCGCGGCCCGCGCGCGAGGGATCGAGATCTACGCCACCCTGGCCTATACGCCGGCCTGGGCCACCTCCGGCCCGCCGATGAGCGGCGTCCCGGACGATCCCGGCCAGTGGGAGGCGTTCTGCGGCGCCGCGGCCCGGCGCTACCGGGGCAGCATCCGCCATTGGGGGGTGTGGAACGAGCCGAACCTGGACAAGTTCTGGTCGGGCAGCCGCGACCAGTACGTGAACGTCCTCCTGAAGCCGTGCGCCGCCGCCATCCATGCGGCCGATCCGGCGGCCCAGGTCGGCGGCCCCGAGCTCGCGCACCTGACCTCGGGCGACAGCGACTGGTACCGGTGGCTCCGCGAGATCATCCTCGCCGCCAAGGACCAGCTCGACTTCGTGACCCACCACGTCTACGACAGCGACGGCAACCGCGACCTCGCCGACCGCCTCGACGGCTCGACCGTCTTCGGCAACCAGCCGTCGCTGTGGGACGCGGTCAATCCGTCGGTCAAGGAGGTGCTCAAGAACGCCGGCTGGTGGGGCCGCCCCGTCTGGCTCACCGAGACCGGCTGGGACACCACCGCGGCCGGGGAGGGCCAGCAGGCGTCGTGGTACCTCGGGCTGCTCAACGACTGGTTCACCGGGCGCCCGGACCGCAGCTGGCTCCAGAAGGTCTTCTTCTACGAGCTGGCGGACACGCCTCCGCCGAGCCCGGGCTGGGGCATCCTGCGCGCCGACCGCTCGGCCAAGCCGGCCTACGACAGCTACCAGGCGTTCATCTCCACCCATACGCCGCGGCGCGACGACGCCGTGCCGCAGGACGACACGTTCCCGTCCACCGTGGAGACCGGCCAGCCGCTGGAGGTGCGCCTCACCTTCCGCAACACCGGAACGACCCCCTGGACGGAGGCCGACGGCTACCGCCTCGCCTCCGCCGAGGACGTCGATCCGTTCACCGATCCGCGCCAGCACCTGGAAGCGGGCGAGAGCATCGCGCCGAACCACGAGAAGACGTTCACCCTGAAGATCGTCGCCCCGGAGGTGCCGGGCACCTACCACATCCGCTGGCAGATGCTGCGCGAGGGGTTCGACCGCTTCGGCACCGCCTTCGAGCAGGACGTCCGGGTCCTCCCGGGGCCGCCGGTCGCGGAGCGCACGCTCCATCTGATGAACGACCGGTTCCGCGTCCAGGTGAGCTGGCTCGACGCGGGCGGCGACCGCGCGGGTTTCGGGCACGCCGTGCCCGGCCCCGATCCGACCGGCTACTTCTGGTTCTTCAACAGCTCGAACCTGGAGCTCGCGGTCAAGGCGCTCGACGGCCGGCCGGTCAACGGCAATTACTGGATCTTCTACGGCGCCCTCTCGAACGTCGAGTACTGGGTGGACGTCACCGAGACGGCGACCGGCCGCACGAAGCGCTACCACAACGCCCAGGGGAGCCTCTGCGGACGGGGTGACACCTCGGCCTTCCCCGCCGCGTCGGGCTCCGCGACCTCTTTCATGGACTCCCCGTTCCCCCTGAATCTTCCGGACGGGCTCCCGCTTCCCGCCGCGGCGTCCGCGAGCTGCATCGCGGACGCCAACACGCTCTGCCTCCTCGGCGGCCGCTTCCGGGTCTCGGTCGATTGGCGGCTGCGCAACGGCACCACCGGCCGCGGCGTGGCGGTGCCGCAGTCGGACGTCACCGGCACCTTCTGGTTCTTCGGCCCGCAGAACATCGAGCTGGTGGTCAAGGCCCTCGACGGACGGGTGCTCAACAACCGGTTCTGGTTCTTCTACGGCGCCCTCTCGGACGTCCAGTACACGATCACCGTGGCCGACACGGTCACCGGCGCGGTTTTGTGGTACCTTCCCCCGCGCTTTGTTGAATGTCCGTTTCGCGGACCGGAGGAAATCTATGTCCATTCACTGTCGCCTCGACCGGGCCGGCCGGGCCCGTAAGAGCCTGCTGCTCCTCGCTTTTGTGGGGCTGCTCTCGCTCCTCGGAGTCTCGCCGGCGTCCGCCAGCGAGGCGGAGCTGATCCTTCCCGACCTCGGGAGCCAGACCTTCCTGGGAGCCAGCGGGCACAACCTCCTCCTCGGAGGGCTCGTCGTCTGCGTCGGCGGGATGATCTTCGGGATGATCATGTACACGCAGCTCAAGAACCTCCCGGTCCACCGCTCGATGCGGGAGATCTCCGAGCTGATCTTCGAGACCTGCAAGACCTACCTGATCACCCAGGGCAAGTTCATCCTGCTCCTCGAGGTCTTCATCGGGATCGTGATGATCTTCTACTTCTGGGGGCTGCGCGGCTTCTCCGCCGGCAAGGTCGCGGTCATCCTGCTGTTCAGCCTGATCGGCATCGCCGGCAGCTACGGCGTGGCCTGGTTCGGCATCCGGGTCAATACCTTCGCCAACTCGCGGTCGGCCTTCGCGAGCCTCCAGGGCAAGCCCTACCCGACCTATGCGATCCCGCTCAAGGCCGGCATCAGCATCGGCATGCTCCTGATCAGCGTCGAGCTGGTGATGATGCTCGCGATCCTCCTCTTCATCCCGGTCGACTACGCCGGCCCGTGCTTCATCGGCTTCGCGATCGGCGAGTCGCTCGGCGCCGCGGCTCTCCGCATCGCGGGCGGCATCTTCACCAAGATCGCCGACATCGGCTCCGACCTGATGAAGATCGTCTTCAACATCAAAGAGGATGACGTGCGCAACCCCGGCGTGATCGCCGACTGTACGGGCGACAACGCGGGCGACTCGGTCGGTCCCACGGCGGACGGTTTCGAGACCTACGGCGTCACCGGCGTGGCGCTCATCACCTTCATCCTGCTCGCAGTGCACGATCCGATCGTGCAGGTCCAGCTCCTCGTCTGGATCTTCGCCATGCGCGTCATGATGATCGTCACCAGCGGCGTGGCCTACGGCATCAACCAGGTTCTCGCCAAGGGCCGGTACGCGCAGGCCGACGTGATGAACTTCGAGGCGCCGCTGACCCTGCTGGTCTGGCTCACCTCGCTCCTTTCGGTCGCGGTCACCTACGTCGCCTCCTACCTGCTGATCCCGAACCTGGGCGGCGACACGACGCTGTGGTGGAAGCTGTCGACGATCATCTCGTGCGGCACCCTCGCCGGCGCCTTGATCCCCGAGTTCGTCAAGGTCTTCACCTCGGTCGAGTCCGCCCACGTCAAGGAGGTGGTGACCGCCTCCCGCGAAGGCGGCGCGTCGCTCAACATCCTCGCCGGCCTGATCGCCGGCAACTTCAGCGCCTACTGGATGGGCCTGACCATCGTCGCCCTGATGGGCGCCGCCTACGGCGTGAGCACCGCGATTCCCGTGGGGATGATGCTGGCCCCCGCGATCTTCGCCTTCGGCCTGGTGGCGTTCGGCTTCCTCGGCATGGGGCCGGTGACGATCGCCGTCGACTCCTACGGCCCGGTCACCGACAATGCGCAGTCGGTCTACGAGCTGTCGACCATCGAGACCCTGCCGGACATCAAGGCGGAGCTCAAGAAGGACTTCGGCTTCGACGCCGACTTCGACCGCGCCAAGCACCACCTGGAAGCCAACGACGGCGCCGGCAACACCTTCAAGGCGACCGCCAAGCCGGTGCTCATCGGCACCGCGGTGGTGGGCGCCACGACCCTGATCTTCTCGATCATCGTGGTGCTGACCAAGGGGCTACGGCCGGACCTGGTGACCAACCTGTCGGTGCTCCATCCGCCGTTCCTGCTCGGCCTGGTGACCGGCGGCGCGATCATCTATTGGTTCACCGGCGCCTCCATGCAGGCGGTCTCGACCGGCGCCTACCGCGCGGTCGAGTTCATCAAGCAGAACATCCGGCTCGACGAGGGCTCCGAGCGGGCCTCGATCGCCGACTCCAAGAAGGTGGTCGAGATCTGCACCACCTACGCCCAGAAGGGGATGTTCAACATCTTCCTGGTGGTCTTCTTCGCGACCCTCGCCTTCGCCTGCCTGGAGCCCTACTTCTTCATCGGCTACCTGCTCTCGATCGCGATCTTCGGCCTCTATCAGGCGATCTTCATGGCCAACGCCGGCGGCGCCTGGGACAACGCCAAGAAGATCGTCGAGGTCGACCTCAAGGAGAAGGGGAGCAAGCTGCATGAAGCCACGGTGGTTGGCGACACCGTGGGCGATCCGTTCAAGGACACCTCGTCGGTCGCGATGAACCCGATCATCAAGTTCACCACCCTCTTCGGCCTCTTGGCCGTCGAGCTGGCGATCGAGATGGAGCCGACGCTGCGGGTCGGTGTTTCGGTGGTCCTCTTCCTGGTCTCGGCGTACTTCGTCTGGCGCTCGTTCTACAAGATGCGCATCCCGGTCGAGGCGCCGGTCCACAGGGGCTGATCGTCTGCTCAAGAAGCTGACCCTCAGCCTGGTAGCCCTCCTGATCGCGCTGGTCGCCGCGGAGCTTCTGGTCCGGGCGGCCGGCGCGGCGCCCAAGATCTACCTGATCAGCAAGGGGCGCTTCCGGCTGGCGAAGAACCCCAGGCTCGGCTATGAGCCGGTCCCCCTTGCCTACCAGGGCGATAAGCTGAGCTTCTACGACTACAAGGGGGCGAGCAACAGCCTCGGCTTCCGCGACGTCGAGCACAGGGTGGCGAAGCCGCCGGGCGTCTACCGCATCGTCGTCCTGGGCGACAGCGTGGCCATGGGGCTCCACGTCGACCGCTCCGAGGACGTCTTCCCGCGCGTGCTGGAGGGGTTGCTCCGCCGGCGTGGCCTGAACGTCGAGGTGATCAACCTCGCGGTCTCCGGCTACAACACGCAGCAGGAAGTGGAGATGCTCAAGGCGAAAGGGCTCCAGTACCACCCCGACCTGGTGCTCCTCGCCTACACGCTCAGCTCGCGCGAGCACATCGACGGCGACATCCTGAAGACCCTCCTCGAAGAGGAGCAGCGAAAGAAGGGAGGAGTGAGCGCCGCCCGCGTCGACGCGAGCCCGTACCTGATGTGGAGCGCCCTCTACCGGCTTATCCGCTTCCGCGTGCTCGCCCACCGCCAGCCGCCGCCGGCCGATCCGCAGAAGTATCTGGAGATGGTCTCCAGCGACACCGTGGCGGAGTACTTCGGGGAGCTCGACCGGCTCGCTCACGCCGATCACTTCGACGTCCTGGTCGCGGTCATCCCGCGCTTCGTCCGCAACTTCAAACACTACCGGTTCGGCGACCAGCATGCCTATGCGCGGAGCCTCGCGGCGCAGCACGGCTTCGCCTTCGTCGACCTCCTCGGCGCGTTCACTCAATGCCGCGACGCGGGGGGTGAGCCGATCGAGCTCGATAATTTCCATCCGTCCGCCGCCGGGCACCGCTGCGCCGCGGAAGCACTCGCGGGCGTCACCCTGGAACGGGCGAAGCGGTCAGCGGACGCAGGCGTGGCGCGAGCGCAGTAGCGCCTCGGCGTAGATCTTCTGGCCGCGCACGTTGGGGTGTGCGTCCTCGCGGCTCACCCAGAAGGATTCGCCCGGACCCGGGGGGAAGGCGCCCGACGGGTCGATCACCTCGAAGCCGTTCGCCCGGGCCACCGCGGCCACCTCGGCGAAGATCCCCGCGAAGGGACCGAAGTTTTTCGGCTCATGGAGCTCGGGGAGCAGGATGAGCGTGCCGGGGATGTGGTCCTCGCGCAGCATGGTGCCGAGCTCGCGGAGGCCGCGCTTCACGCCTTCCCAGCCGGGGAGGCCGTCGTGGTAGAGCCCCTTGTAGTAGGGCTCGTAGGAGCGGTAGGGGCCGGAGAGCCGCGCCGTGCGCGCCCAGAGGAGGGAGAGGAGCGACGAGCGCCAGAGCAGCGGGTTGTGCGACGGCACGGCGTCCGGCTCGGCGTCGTTGTAGGAGTAGCCGACGATCACCCAGTCCGGATGCATCGACCGGATGCGCTCGCGGTAGCGGGCCACCTCCATCGAGGTGTTGCAGTTGCCGATCCCGGCGTTGTGGACGGTCGCCCGCCGGCCGCCGCGGGCCGGGCAGGTCGCATTGAGCAGCCGTTCCAGCTGGGCGGGGAACGTCTCGTTGTCGCCCGCGCCCCAGCCGAAGGTGACCGAGTCGCCGAGCGCGAGGACCTGCCGGTCGTCCGTCCGGCGCTCCGCCTGGAGGGAGGGATCGGGGAGCCGGAACCCGTGCTCGTCGGTCCGCACGCGCACGCCCATCAGCACCTCGTCCGCGTCCGGGCGGTGCTCCTCGACGATCTTCGGATCGTCGGATTCGATCTTGACGAGGCGGGCATAGCGCCACATCTCGACGTCGAAGACATGGAGCGACCGGCTGGAGAGCAGCCGGAGCGCTCCCTCGGCGATGAGGAACGCGACCAGCAGCGAGACGACGAAGGCGGTCAGGCGGAGGAGTCGTGCGCGCACCATGGGTGTCCTGTAAAGAAAGTCCGGATCAGTGCCAGCCGGGCGAGGGGCCGCAGGCATAGCGGGAGAGGGCGACGGTTTCGGCGAAGATCTGCTGGGCCGCGGCGTTCGGATGGGCGTCGAGGGGGCTCACCCAGTACGCCGCGCCGGGGCCGGGAGGGAACGCTCCCGAGGGGTCGAGGACCTCGAAGCCGCTGGCGCGGGCGATGGCGGCGAGGCGCTCATAGACCGGAGCGAAGCTCCCGAAGGCCCGCGGCTCGTGGAGCTCGGGCAGCAGGATCACGGTTCCCGGGACGCCGTCCGCGCGGAGCTCCTGACCCAGCTCGCGGAGCGCCGCCTTCTGCCGCTCCCATCCCGGCCGGCCGTTCTGATAGAGCCCGGAGTAGTACCGGCGGTAGTCGCGCAGCTGCACCTCGCGGCCCTCCAGGAGCCGGGTCGACAGCAGGCCGGCGAGCGACGACCTCCAGATCAGCCAGTTGTGGGATGGGGTGACGTCGGGCTCGGCGTCGTTGATGAAGACGCCCAGGACCAGCCAGTCCGGGTGCAGGGGGCGGAGGAGCTGGCGGTAGCGGGCGAGCTGCATCGAGGTGTTGGTGTTGCCGATCCCGGCGTTGTCGACGATCGCCGGCCGGTTCCCGGGGCAGCGGGCCGGCAGCAGCCGCTCCAGCTGGTCGGCCCAGGTCTGCCCCTCGGGCACCCCCCAGCCGAAGGT